>JAABUY010000107.1_pt1 | contig 177016 bp, 151 predicted proteins | sample 5560271 | NCBI WGS metagenome assembly JAABUY01 (sample SAMN10711886, study PRJNA513374) | rock metagenome | isolation source: Antarctica rocks | place: Antarctica: Victoria Land, University Valley | reverse complement strand
GAATTTGATGGTGGCTCTGACAGCTGTCATGTCTGGTGACCAGTCTTCCGGATCTGATGGCGCTTTACCCCCTAGGCATCGGGAGAGGGCGCTTTCTCTTGCCGTAAAATACTGCCGCAGGGGCGCGAGTTACAAATATGTTGTAGTGTGTAAGGGTTAGACACACAGAGATTAAGGTACCATAGTAGAATTGTACCGGTTTAAGGTTATATCACGTGTTATCCTTGCATGTTATCTCGCCTATGCCGGTACACGGCATCAAACGCAACAACGGCGTTTGTCACCACTTTCCCAAACAGCTGATTAGACCTGGCCATCCAGGCTCTCAACTCATCCTCATTGACTTGATGGCCAATCACCTCAGCAAGAACAGAGAAATAGGTTGGGTCTCCATGGGCAGCAAGCAAGAATGGTAGCAAAATATCACGGTACTCACACCTTAATTGCCCGTAACCTGGACAAATGAAAGTGGGAACACCGCATTTAGGGTGACAGATTTCGTCTTTCCAGTGCAAGTTTCTCCGAAAGGCTACGACTGCCTCAAGATTGATGGCTGTTGCGCGACAGCTGGCAAATGGATGTCGGGTATCACTCGATGGCTGAAGCAGCCAGCACACTGGACACCGGGTCTTCAAGTAGCAGAAAGCCATCTGGAGTGATTCGCACCCCTGCTGAGTATCGATCACGGTTGCGGCGATGGAAGTTGAGATGACATTGTTTCGACGTGGGTCTGGAGTCACGATGGGTACGCTCAGGCCGACGGTTCGAGGTGATGGGTCAGATGACGATAAGTTGGCAGTATGTGCTGGCTTGGGTTGGTTCACTGACGGTGGCCTTGAGTGCAGATTTCCCGACAAAGTGACGGTACAATTGTCGCACTTTGCGGCTCTCAGCTGGTCGCAACAAGATCCGTCCCCGTCCATCCATTGACCGATCGGGATCCGTCGGCAGCCGTCAGTGACGGCGAACGAGGCCAGGATCTTCGTTTCCAAATCATCAGATGTTGAAGCCTTTCGCTTGTTTCGCTCATAATCCCTCTCCGAGATCAACGAGATGGACCTGGCGGTCTCTTCCGGTCGGCGCCCGGCGCGCCCGCTCTCCTGGACAAAATCCGTCGCGGAGTTATACGGGTTGATGTGAACGACCAGCAGGACGCCATCCACACTGATGCCGGATCCCAAGGCCGCAGTTGCAACCATCACGGGAGAGCGCCGGTCGGCCACCCAACTCTCCAGTTCGGCCTGCTTGTCTTCATAGGCAGAATGGTATAAATGGCAACCTAGGGCGGAAGAGATACGCTCGCTCTCCGCAATTGAGCCGGGGTAAACCAGGATGCGAGCGTCGGGTCCGACGGTCGGAATCAACTCCCGAACCCTGGCGAGAGATGCTTGCTCGAAACCACCATCTTCCATGACCTCCACCGAATATGAGATGTTCCTTCTCGCGGTTGACACCCGGACCGTCGCGGGCCTGATCAAGTCGAACTGGGACACCAAGAGCGTCTGATATGATGGCGGTAGAGTGCCCGACAGGAAGAGCTTTCTCCTGTCAATGTCCGTCAACTTCCGCAGGCCACTCATGTCCTGTCTCCAGGCGACATCCTTGACGATGATGTGTGCCTCTTCGAACACCATCAGCTCCAAGCGCCCGATGTCCGTCGCCTTCCTGGCGTACGCGATAAATGCTCCGCTCGTCGCGTTCTCCACGGCCACCAACATGACACTGGTCGTCTGGGTGGTGCCTTGTCGCCACTCTTGGGCGCATATGCCCTGACTGCCAAGGTATCGTAGCAGGCTTGCCAGCAAGGCCGTAAACGGCACTATCACGACGATCATGGACGAGGGTTTGAGTTTCGCAAACGCATAATACAAGAGGGTCTTTCCGCCGCCGGTCGGCAATATTGCAAACAGATCCTCATTCCCTCCGATCAAGTGCTGCGTTGCTTGTTGCTGCGCCAGACTCCGGAATCCTGGCAGAGGTGGGCTGTGCTCCTTCAGGATCCGCGTTAACTCATCCTCAGACGTGTCTGTTCGTCTCCTCTTCCGGGTTGGGGTCGGGGTGTGAAATGAAGGGTTGAACTGTCGGGTTCGATGGGGGTGATGGTGGGAACAACGGCTTGGGCGAGAGGCGGCTGCGAGTCGTCGACGATGATTGTCACCGGGCGATGTGGTATGGGGAAGCGACCCTGCAACATGAACCGGTGCCATCTTTCCGACACGGTCCGCATCTGACGCATCGTCGAATCGCTTAAGCTCGACAGCAGGTCGGCGCGAACGCCGTAGTGGTGCTCGGCAATGGCCTCGCTGTGGCCTGCCTGCAAATCACTAAATTCCCGATGAACGGCATCCATCGACGGCCTAACCCGATCTCTCTCGACGGTGATGGCAACCTGTCGCCACGACGCTACTGTCAATGCGACCCCAAGATGTGCTCCGGTGAACTTGGCGAGCGTTTTACTTAGATGCTCCGTATCTCTTGTCTTGGACTTCCAGCCCCACATGACATGCTTGGACGTGGTTACGCTACCGAGCTGCATGGCATTGTCCAGGAAGTCCACGAACGGCTGGACGTCCGCAATATATGCGATAGCCAACTGAGCGACCTCCTGTGGGACGAATCGCGGGATCAGTTTCGGCGACTCGGTTCTGCTCTGGCCCTTGTGATACTCGGTGAGGAACATCAACGTGCCATTGACGACGTAGAAGTTTCGCATCGTGGTCCACGAATTACGTATCTTGAGTGTTGCGAATTCCGTCCCTCGCGCCGGCATCCCCCCCAAGGTGTGACAGAGGAACATCAGTCTGTCAAGGAAGTTTTCCACGTGGTCGATGTAAGTCTGAACATTTTGATACGCAAATTGCACCGGGCCAGACACCGTCAACATCCCATCCAGTTTACCCCCTTCCTGAAGCCAACGCAGCACTCTTTCGCCGCCGCCTTTCAAACCGTTATCATTCAGGTCGGCAAAGCACTGTTCATTTGCACACCACGTCAAGTTGTCTACGAACTTTGAGGGGTCTCGGGTCTGAAGGTATGAGGGTGGCCGCGCGACGAGATGCTCCAAGAGTTCTGTCTGAGCCAGCTGGATGATCGGTTTCGACATTGACCGAACCTTCTCCATTGAGATGACGTGTTCCAAGTAATAAAGTTGTGACCAATCTCGGGACCAATGGCAGGTTGGCTTGCTATGTTGATTGGCCGCTATGCTCATGCCATAGGCGCGGATACTGATAAGTTCCCTCATAGTCGACAACGATCCACTGATGAGGTGCTCTTGGTGATATTTCCGAAAGTGAGGGACGAATTCATCATCGGCGCGAGAGGCCAATGGGATCGCCTTCTCGAGCATGAGGATCCGGCCGACGAAGATCAAGCCGAACAGTGTGGGAGTGAACTCTTGAGGCGTTGAGAAGGTCTTGTTGTGATGGTTGATGGCCTGAATCGACAGGAAGTGGATGAGGGGCGATTTCATCGCCCAGGACGTTAGGGGCTGTTCGAAGATACTCACCGACAAGCGAAGCAATTGCTCCTTGACCGCCGCCTCTGTCTCTGCTGTCGCCGTGCTGACGCATGTTTTCAAGTCCTCGACCATTTCCTGTTGTCCGTCAGTCAGTACCAACCGGCTGCTGACTGGGTCGCTACTGGCCCGGAAGAGATAACAGAGGAAATGTTGCCAGTATCGGAAGTACTTTGTGAGTGTTGCCTCTTGCACATCGAACGATTCCGGTTTCATGCCGATGTCGGCTGTCGTATTGGCGCTGATGGTACACCGGATCGTCGTAGGGCATGAGGCCGCTTGCGCCCCGAGGTGACAGTCCCGGAGGACTTCGACGGTCCACGCGCATAGACGCTTCAGCGCGGGTTCCTCTCCCCCTAACCCCGGCAGATCGGTCAAGGCCTTCAACCTGGCGGGGCTCAGTCCCCCGAGATGCTCGACCCACCCTGTTCGCACAAGCCATGGAGTCAGGTGGGCTGCACCAACGTCTGTGGGAAGTGTCTCATCCTTGGGCGTCATCGTGTCCTTGTACCGAGACAGCGCCGCCTCCAAGTACAATTCCACGGGTGTAATATCCTCTGCTGGCCCCTCATCCGGTTCTCGAACCTCGACAAGAGTCTTTGGCTGAGCAAAGATTTGTTGAACCCTTACACCCTTCTCTATCGCAACCGACCCTGCATGTCGCTCTCGCATATGTCTAGCCATAGTATCCTCCGATATGAGGCACTTGCCGCAATGGAGGCATTTAAAACCCCTTGCTATTGCTATGTGCGGCAATGCTTGGCCGCCAGGCCGCCAGGCCAACTGTTCTAAGCAAGAAGCTATAGGCAAGGTGGATAAGCTATCTGCTAGCTCCTTTCGTGTTTGAAAGTGGATGGTGCTGTGAAATTGTTGAAGGTGCTTTAGAATTGTTATTGGGTTCACGGCGAATCGACAGCTCTTGCAGATCAAGACACCGATGGTCAGATCGAGGTGAAACAATGCTTCACCGGTTGGGGTATCCATTGGAAACGCAGGTATGGATGGTGAAGATAAGGGTTGAAGATATTGTTGTACCGTCAGTGTTTTGAATCTGGAGGATGGATGGCTGTCCTGACCCTGGACGGGGAAATGGTTTTATGGCTACGCTGTCTAACGAGAAGGGCCAGCCCTACTCGGTTACGCAATTCCCCACAGTGATCAAGATACGGGTACTCGACGCATCAGCGGACTGGGAAGTATTAACCCTAAATACTGATACACGGCATGAGACTATGTTTGTCATGCGAGATCAAGTACCATCTACACCTCGGAAGTGATGACTTGAGTTGCTGCAACGTCATACGGGCGTTGGCCGAGAAGTTACGTCGAGGTTGGTGGACGGTTGTAAGGTGAATACGTCCAGGCGAGGGTGTCACATGACTTGAATGTTAGCCGCACTCGTCTTCCTGAGGTACACTTCACTGAACCTCAACACCATCGCGTCCAACACAAGCTTAGGGTTTCGTGACATTACCGAAATGTAATTTCAATCTGACCCGATCAAGGCATGGGTGCTCACCGAAACTTAGGGACACAATGAAAGAGTTGAGGGTGGCGAGGTAAGCCGGGCCGGCCTACACACCGTCGCGTTGCTGATCGAAACAGTGAGGACATGGAAACCTTGAACCAAGATGCCGTTGAGACCCGTCATTGTGACGTCAATTCATCTACAAAGTCAGCGGTGCAAGTCCGTACAACTGGCCTGGGCTGATCCAAAGCGTGCAGTGACACAGAAGAGGACATTGGTTGCATTGGCCATCAGCCCACGGACACACCTATCGGGTAACCCATCACCGCTTACCGTGTATCTCTTGGTCAAGCGCATGCTGATCAAAGCTGCAGAGAAGCCGACGAACCTGATGTGTGCGGTGGTCAGGAGACAACCTTACTCGACGCCACCTTCCACGTACGTTACTGATTTCTCGGCAGTCGACCAAGCCGCATGCGTCCAGGAAGGGGCAGACCTCGGTAGGGCATCTGACATAACTTTACACGGTGGAGCACATCCTTACTCAAAAATCCACACCAGCCACCGGCAAACTCTGTGTCGATGACTTGATCACCTCAAGGGACGTAACCCTCCATCACTCCACGGAGGTTTTTGGTGAGAGTCTTACCCGCCAGCTCGCTATGATGATGTTGACGGGTGAGGTCAGGGTATGATGAAATGATGATGGATGTCGATCAGACGGATGAGGATGACACATGGACTGGTGAGAGTTCCGGATTGAGGGTTAGGTCTTGAGGGTTACACGAAGGCTGACTTGGATATTGATTGTTGCAGCTACGAGTCTGTCAACCATGTCCGAAATTAACCGCCCTATATCTCACACCATGCTGGCTGGCTACAACCGGTATTGCCTGAAGTACCCTGATACTTCGGTGACCTGGCCCGAATACCGTCGAGTTGCCACGCGCGCCATCGAAGAGGCCGAACCGAATGTGCAGACTGATGATTTGGAGGGGCTGGAGTCCGCCGGCGTCGAGGAAGCGTATCCTGTCTATGAGTGACCTGCCAAATTTGGTAGCGGCAGCACATGATCGTCACTTTGAGACGATGCTCGTCGGATATTTGCCACCCTAAGTGATGATTGTGTGTGTGTGTCAAAAAAGATGATCTAACATGCTGCATCCACATCACACCGCCCCTCAAGACCCCAAAGGCCTCAAGACCATACCGCTCTGGTTTGAGGTCTACATGAGTTAGGCTCACCACACTGATCCGGGCTGGGTGAGCAGCTGGTTGGTATTGTGAGTCATATGAAGTGATGATGCATTTTGGTGATTAATACTTTAAGATGTAGACATACCTCTTTCGCTGATATAGTGACGAGAATCGCAACATCCAAGATTCACTCAACACACATCGCTCAAAGATTATCGCGGCAACATCGCCACAACCCAACCGCAACGTTACCCCAACCCGACTTATCTACTTCAGCGTAGAGCACAATCGCGGCAACGTCACCACAACCTTGCCTCGACGTGACATTCCTCGACCGTTCAACATCACATCGTTCGTGTGTGGCATGCATACCTTACAACCCTGATCGTTGACTTCATTCAGCGCCGTTGAAATTGGACATGTACTCATCCTTGGCGGCCATCCTGGAGGTCGCAGACAACCTCCCGGATGCCCCCCACCGGTCCGATCAGACAAACTACACCCTCGACGTGGCCGACGATGGATCGACCGAGGGAAACGGTACCTCAAACCAACGCGGTGAGGACGAGTTTGAATAAGAACCCAGTCTACATGTCAGGATTAACCCCTAAGCTAATACTTGATGTCATCTCGTGCAGAGGGGCCGGCGATTGCCAGTGGCACAAATTCAGACCATATCAGCGAGTACCAGGATGGTTTCGTCGCTATGGCGCCATTCGGGCCACTGCCGGGGTTCAATCCCTTCTGGGCTGTCTATCACGAGAACCCCAACTCTGTCCATGAGGCCCGTTATGACCTCAGCATGAACCCGGACCCGAACAGACCATTGAGGCTGTTAAAGTTAGCGAGCTCATCGCCCCTGCTCACCGAAGAACAAAGACACGAGGACGACAGCATCCGACTATACGCCCAGTGTGTTTACTTTCGCTGCTTCAATATTAAGACTGCAGATATCCCCACCTACATCATGTCCGCACGTATCTCAACCTGCACGAATCTCTACACGTGTTGGATTCTCAAATGCCAATCATGGAAGAAAGACTGGCAGCACCGTAGCTTTGACCCTCGAGTATCTGCGTACCGAAAGGGGCTGGAGCCAGTGACTGTGAGCGAGTGACACGCCTAGATATGGAGGTCAATGGTGAGCTAGCGACGCGCTTCTTCGACTTGGGATGCATATCTCAAGCGCTCAACCCACCGAGGTTCTACACTCGAACAAAGAAATCGGATGCGAGGCGAGTAAAAAGCGGCGCCTTGCCTGAGGTGTATGACAGCAGGCGCTCGAGGATGACGGGGATTTTCACTCAATCATGAACGTGGAGCTGAAGGGTTACTTATAGGACAATGTCATTGACTTGACAGTTGCCAGTACCGTGATACGTAACCATAAGAACGTCAGATCGCCTCTTCAAAAGATTGTGTCTCTACCCGTCCTGACCAGTATTCTCAACAATTGCAATGTAGCCTAACCCATAACCCTCGGATCTGCATAACGTCGACAACGACCTCCTCGAACGAGATCAAGACGAATGGGGAAGATGGACGAGGGATGTTGCTTCCGACAAGAAGGTGACAGATGTTGAAAATCACAGCGCTAATACGGTGATGTCGGCAGTGTTCAAGGCCTTTCCGACCGAAAGAAGAAGGGTAATGGAGGTCCATGAGGCGGCAAAGGACAAAGAGCGGTCTGGTTAGTATTTGATGACAGAAAGACTTGGAGGATTAAAGGAAGAAGAATGGGACCCATGAGCTCCAACACCGACGGCAGAGCCAGCAAACCCGGTGTTGTCGGCCTGCGACCGCGTCACCTGTCCACCCACTCCTCCGCCTCCTCGACTTATAATGTCCCGAGACATAGGGTGATGGAATGCATTACCGTCTGCGAGGGCGCATGCTGGGTGCCGAGGAACAGGAGGGGAAAGGAACGTCGAGGTTGCGGGTAGGTGAAAGCTGACTAATAACAAGAGTTGAGTGACAGTCCCTCTTGGGCAGCGACGACGAACCTTGCCCGCCCCAAACCCCATTGATAACTCATCCACCACACCGGGGGAGCCAAAGTCTCCGTCGGCGGCAGCAAAGTGATTATTCCACCTGTCAGGGCGCCCGGCGGCAAAGGCAGACACCCAGGCAACGGTAAAGGCAATGGCGGCAGCGATGGTGGGAGGGCAGTCACTGTACATGTTCAGTCAATCTGAATCGCACAAGTAAGGTGACAATCCGCAAATGGAACATGCTTGAGAATCACTGACCCTCAACAGCACTCGATCCTACATCCCATCATGCCGTCGTCCCTGTGCCTTCGAGGCGAAATGTGCAGCGTGGTATACTCGTTCCTTCTCGTCGTCCCGGAAACCTAAGGTCTCGATCGATAGCATCTTGAGCTCAAGTTCAAACCTTTTCTAGGTTTGGCGCATGTCGTGGCTGAACATGTTGGGGTGGAGGAGGTCGTGAGCTCAGAACATTATGAGTTTGTCAACAACACGGAATGGGTGAGGGCGGCTCAGACGGGAAGACTCTAGGGATGTAACCCCTAAGATCTGTGAACCCTTCACCACTGAGTCAAATGGCTATTCTTGAACTCAACCCTTTCAACTTCTCAGCTGACCAGATTAACTCTTTGACTTCTTGTGGCCTAATCTACAATCATTTGAACACCTCAACCCTACCTTCAGCGGCTAACCTCCAATCCTTTCAACAACCCAACATTTGCTGCAGCGGCAAACCCCACATCTGTATGTCGTCAAGGTGTGAACTCTTCTCAATCAAATTACTGACTTCATTTCCAGCTTCCACACCACCATCAACGGTCTCTATGTGCAACACAACCCGCCAGGTATTAGCATGGTCGGTTTGTCTTCACCTTCCCTATGAAACTGAAGCCTACTAACTTGCCTGATCGTGTAGCCGAAGAACATAACATGAAACTGATGGTAGCCATTGTGGCGTACTGCCAAGCTCAAACCATGTTTTACATGGAAGCACTCAATGCGGCCCAGGAGATCATCGATGAAGCGGCAACATCAAATGACAAGTACAGCAAAGCCATCTACAAATGCATATTGTAGATGAGCAGGTGGCCCGTCACACAGCCAACATGGTTTCGAAGCTTACAAAAGGGCCGAGTCAAGGCAACTTGAATAAGGTCACCGTGGACGCGTACAAATTATTCAATGATATGATGAACAAAGACGCGCCGATGAAGTCTGCTGTGGAGATGAGTGTCGAAAAGACGTTACGCGATAGGGAAGTAGGCAAGGGTGTCAAACGCGCTCGGCGCGAAGATGGGACTGGATTATTCTTGGGATAGAGAGTCTAATTCAATCAAATCATCTTGCAAAGTCCATAACCCTTGTGCCAACATTGCTGTAACCTTGTACCAACGTTGATCCAACCGCTGTGACCCAACAAAGGTAGGTATTGCTCGGTGTGTGTCTTCTTAATCTCAAGAGAACCTCTTGCTACCATCACCATCTGAAGAATTCATCAGCTGCTGACAGTCAACCCTCTACACTCAACACACTCAATCATGAAGCAAGGATGTCAAACCTGAAGAAGCTTCTATTCAAAGTCTTCGTAACTTCTCGCACTCGACGTGGGTGTCGCACTCGTCGTGGGTGTCGCACTCTTCGTAACTTGTTGAGTATTGAGTATCGCACTCTTTGTAACTTGTCGCACTCTTCGTAACTTCTCACACTCTTCGTGGGTGTCGCACTCTTCGTAACTTGTTGAGTGTTGCAAGTGTGCAACACTGTGGAGCATCGCTAACCGCTGCACCACAAATCTAATCACCTAACCGACTAACCACCTAACCAACTAACCTGCGATATCTTAATGCGCTAGTGATGGATTTGAAGAATTCAAATGAGGTTATGACGCCAGGACAACAAGGTATCTTTTCAGAGATTATGTCTCAAAGAGATGCTATGTTACACTGCTGATGAAAGTGCTCAAAAATTCTGTTGAGGTCCGGCGACTACGACGCCATCGACGCTAAGGCCTTAAGTGAACAGTAATATTTTGCGGCGACTACGCCGTAGTCGTGAGGACCATATATATATCAGAGAAATCTTTAATCAAGATGTAATACATAACTCAATTTGATCTGATAAGTTAGATCAGAGTTAAAGATCTTAACTTAATTTAATTTATTAAGTTAAGATTTCTGATTTAACCTGACTTTAGTGTGAGTTAAGTCAGTAAGATTGCTGAGTCAACTCAACTCAACAGTCACTTTAACAGTAACATCATTAGTTTCATACTTTTAAGTATAATAGCAAGTTTTAATTAAGATTTTATTCAGTATTTGATAGTCTAAAGTGCACATAAGTCAGATTTTCATAGTTTTCATAGTAAGTCTATAACTGAATGTATATCTCTCAACATCATGAACTTCTTCTGTAAATCACAAAGCCTCTTTCACCCGCTTCAGATGCGACGTCTGGAATAAAAACGGACCTGCTATGAGCGGAAAAGCATACCGGATCCAAAATGGCTGTCGTACGTCGAAGCAGGAGTCCCGGCGCCAGCAGCATCCTCGAACGACAGGTCGTTGACGAAACTCTCCCAGATCCCCCACGCTGGGTCAAAGATCGTTTGGAGAACGCCGTCCATTTGCGGCGGGGACTCTTGAGCTGCAAAGGCGTTGCGAGGATGCCATGCTTGAGACGACGCTGTCGTAGTGGCTAGTGCTTCGGTCACCTCCATCGTGCGATCTGGAGACATGGGCAACTGCTGCGAGGTCATCGACATGGGAGTCATCGATTCAACAGGATTTTTCGTCAAGGAAAGGCCAGAATCCCCACCCAGGCGCGGCACGCCGATGCTCGACGATGCCGACATATGTCCGCCGCTCGGGGACAAGAACCTGCTGACCCGGCTCCTCGTTTGTCTCATGAGCTTCTCCATGGGCCTCCAGAGCATTCCCTCGGTGTAGTCGGCGATGACGTTGCCGTGGTGCTTGAACGAGTCTTCGATCAACGGCCAAAGTCGTCTCACCAGAGCGGAATCGTTGCACACGTAGCACTCTGCGATCGCGATAGCAAGAGCGTGCCACTGGGCCACCTCGAACCATCTGAAGCCCTCGCCATGTGGATGGCTCCTGATCAGGTGCGCCTTTTCTAGCACGCTCGCGGAGAGCTCGAGCAGGTAAGAGCTGCCGTGCACTCGCGGTGGTGCTCCGCTGCCATTACGGTGCAACGGGCGTAGAGCACATAGCTTCATCGTCGCCACAATCGACTGAGACCCGTTCAAGGTGTACCATGCATAAGGACTGGCGCAAGGGTCACAATACCGTAGAAGCTTAACCGTCCGATGCTCAAACTGCTCGACGTGGCGCTGCCGAGCGCCCCAGTTGTACGTGGCACCTGAGGCACCCTTGGCCATCTCGCTGGTTGAGACGAAATTCAGTAATTTACCGCGGGCTTGCGCGTCGTAAGTCACGAGAGCAAACGTTATGTCCGTTAAGCCTTCTCTGTCCGGCAAATCGCCCGCTGAACTGGGATCGAGTTCCGAGTCGTTCACATTCTTGGGCATGCTAGGCTGGGGTGAGTCCGGGGTGATGAGAGGCTCAGAAGCTCGGTCAAATGAGGCTTGCAGATCCAGCAAGCAGATGGTGTACCACAAGCGCTTCCGCATCTGCTGCTCGAAGAAGGACTCGGAAGGCCGATGATTGTCCACATGCAGAGAAAGAGCTCGTGCGATTCTCACCGCGACCGGGACTAGCGTCCACACAACCCGGCTCTGGTCCTGCGCATGGGTAGCAAGCTTCGGACATCACACCGAGGTTAGCTACTGCGTAAGATTCCATTGCTAGCAAGTGACGTTCGTATCAGACGGCTCATCACTCACCAGATACAGCACGAAAGCTTGGAGTACCGTGATATCATTCGTCGTGATGAGGCCGGCTCGCTCAACGGCTCTCTCGCAAGCCACCCGGTACTCGGCGCCAACGTTAGATTTGCTTGCGTGAAACATGGATTGACATTGCTCCTCAGTCATGCTGCCAATGGCCGAGTAACACACGGCAGAAACCAAAGCTTCAACGGAGAAGTGACCCTCTTCGTAGCCCAAGTATGAGTTGCCATCCAGCAGGAATCGGCCCAGAGACGGTCGATGTAGGATTTTGATGATGGGGTCCACTTGCCGGAGGTACACCTGACATAGCCGGTTGCAGACCGCAGGCTCTGGCCGTAAAGCGAGTGATCCAGTCCCAACAGATCTGATGTCTCCGGTATGACCGGAGTTGATGCCGCCGACGCTGCCAGTCACGCTGGCTGGTGACGGCTGATTACTGTTGTGAGCCTGGCCATGATCTTCATCATCGTCGGATGGTGGGCCTATAATCCCACCTAGCCCATGGATCTACTTCGAGTCAAGATTTTCCACATGCAGTATGCGACACGGGGTGCCATACGCCGTGCAGAGTTCTGCGGGGTACCAACCTCTTCGACAAGGTCTTCCCAGAAATGCTTTGCCATGTACCTCCCCACATATCCTGCCTCCTCCTTCTTGGGCGGGTTCGGCAAGGACGGCGGCTTGGTGGTCCTTGGATTTGGTTGGACTGTGCCACATGACGAGGGGTTTGAGCCGCGAGTCTGCAGCCCAGTATTAGCAAGAGACTCGCAATCCATCCGTGAACTTGAAGCATCTCGTTACCAGCTCCGATAATTGTGTCGAAGAAGATTCAGAAAGAGCACCGGTGGAATCCAAATTGGTTATCAGGGCTTCCAGTCGCGCGATTCGATCTCTCAAATCCATGTCAAGGGAGGCATTACGGACGTGTCGACCTCTCGGCAATCTTTTGCGATGGACAGGTACACAAGTGACACCTTCTTTCTTGCAGTTACTGCAGGGGCTCAATTTGTCGCATTTGACCTTGCATTCACGGCAAAGTTCGCAACTTAGTTGTGGGATCTTGTCGGTATGTCGTGAGGCTCTGGTCGCCATCTTCTACAATGAAGTGGGAGTCGCGGTCAACATGAAGTTGAAAAACAAGACTACTCATATAGAGAGGTAACACAGTCAATATGGACGCCAATTGCGTTCAGTGTGCAGCCTCTATCTTGGCGTAGAAAGTTCTTGAGGTTCAGGGAACAACAATAATAAGGCACTTGGCCCAGAATAGAAGGGTCAGTGGATTTTTACGTCCGTAACTGAAATTGGAAGACGCAAAGCAGCGGCAAAGTTCCAATGTGGCAGCCAGACGCAAACATGGCCAGGACATAATAATAATTGGGGCCAAACTCGCACTCCCTACCAATCAGTCATGCAGCAGCGCCAATAACGATGAGGCGTCAAGTTAAGCAACCACCAGCTCGAGCTCGCGCTCACTTCTCAACGTGGCTGCGACCAGCTATGCTTCCAGAAGCGTTGTTTTATGGGTAAAAGACTTCGCTGATCCCTGCGACTGCATAGAAGACTCCGAAAGTCGACACTGACCGAAAAAGACTTCCATAGTCATTGTATATACATAGTAGCTAGTCTCTACCTCACTGTCCTTGGTGTCCGCAATGCCCTTGTTGCCCTCATTGTCATTGTCTTACTAATCAGTATGACCATAGGAAGCTAGTGAGGGCAGACATGATGATTTTGGGTGGACAGCGACGATGTGGGCGACAGTGATGTGTAGACGACAGCAAGGGCCCGGGAAATTGTTCATCCGAGCGTTGACTACCTACCTTACCTATCTAGGAAGTATCCGAGTCTTTGTCGCAGGGACCAGCGAAGTCTTTTACAGTACCCTTGTTTTGGTCGGGCTTCGTTCTCGTGAAGCTTAGCCTTCAGGCTACTACAGCACGTCGTATTCGGGTACCGTATCGAGAAGCAGGGCCATCACACCACCTTCCTTGTGGGCCCTCCACCGGTCTTCCCCGTCATGATTTACTTTACAGATTACCTCAATATATAAGCCTCCATAGCCTCGCCGTACTCGTCAATCAAGATATGCCGGTTGATCATCATCCTCTTTCTCTCAACCCGAGAGCGAGTGATCCACAGCCTGTCGACGCTGCAATCGGAGTGTAACCTGGCGAGGATCACCTAAGCAAGTTGCTGACGTATAGGTGAGAACAGAGGTGAAATTGAAGATGATTCCTCCTCCTTCTACGTTGCAGCTCGGTAGTGGTGGAGGATCGTGGGAGCGCTTTGGTGTCACTGTGGAGTTTGGGATGCCATGGGTTGTTGGTGGACGATGTGTTGTCTGCCTAGGACTAACTAATATCGGCCAAGTTGCTCAAGAGTGCTCTTTGTTTTGTTTGGTTTTTTGTGCCACTTCGTTTTGTCCGGCTCGGTGGGTCTTAATCATAACTAACCCAACATCACATGTCAAAATGCATGGAAACAACGTTCAGTAATCTAGTGTTGTAGTTAGTCCTTCATTCAATTTATCCCTCTATGCCAAAATCCTTATGTACACCCGCCAAGTAAAAACACAGGGCTCCAATATTGTTCGCTGTCTCTACTTCCATACGTAAGTGCTTCCTCCCAATGTCTTAGGTGAAAATCCCTCAGCAGTACTGCTCGAGCCATCCCTTCAACTCGCCGATTGTCGGGCACTCGATGAAGAGCGAGCTCTTGACCTCCAGCTGTAGCTCCTGGCGGAACTTCTCGGACAGGACAAGTGACATGAGCGAGTCCACACCTATCTCGACAAAGGTAGCATTGTCGGTGAGCTCCGTCATCTCCAGACCGGTCTCAGTTGCGATGAGTCTCATGCAATCAGTGACTATCGAGTCATCCTCAGCGGGAGCTGGAGAGGACTTCTCCGTGACTGCCGCCTTGGCTGGTTCAGCGGCCGATTCCGGTGCCGGCTCAGGAGTCGGTTCGGTAGCTTTTTGGGTCGGCTCGGGAGCGGGAACAGCAGCTGGTCTCGGTGTTGGGATTCTCTTCCGTGCAGGAGCAGAGACAAGCGCAGCAGGTTTGGAAGCAGTCTGACCAGAGGAGCTCTTCTTCTGCTGCATATCAGGCGGCGAGAAGAATTGGTCCATCAACAAGCGAGGAACCCGTCTGAACTTGATCTGGCCCACCATGCCTATAATGATATCATTCTGGAAGATGTAGACATCCCCGGCCCAGAGACCGGTTTCTTGGGTGGGGAACATCCGGACGTAGTTTCGATAGCTTGCACCAGGCTCGAGTGGCTTAGCCAAGCGGAAGGTGCTACATCCAGGAGTGACATAGAAGAAGTCTGTCGTGTTCGAAGCGTCACTGCCATTCATGATGAGACCAGCAAGATGAGAGACGCTGTCAATCCAGTGCGGCGGCGTGTGCCAAGTGCCGTGCCTCTCTGGGACCAAGGTGATGTCGGCAAAAGCTTCGTACTCACTGAGCACAACGGTCTGCATGCCGCGGTACTTGTCGGCGTAATCTACAACATTCTTGAACAACGTGTAGGCCATATTTCGCGAAAGCTTGTTGGCGGTGCCATTGGCAGCCATTTGGGACAACACGTCGATACGACCATTCACCAGATGCGCAACTCGATCCCACTCTGTCTGCCAGCCAGCAGGATCTTCATAGTAGACCGTCGTGGACGCGAAGGACTCGGCCGAGGGCGTGCCGTCTTCGGAGGCGTTGTACCAGTGAAGCGTCATGGCTTGCGCGGACAAGTCAATGTTAGCTTCTACCCGCAGCAGCTGCGTGCTACTGGTGACCTTTTGGGCGACTTGAGCGTGCAGCACCTCCATGTTGGTGACGTTCATGTGGACCTCCTTCGTCCTGGGTACCATACGTTTGTAAAGGTATTCGCCAATGGTCAAAGTCATGTCGGCCCAGATAGACTTGAATAAATTAGCATATGAGCCATGATCCGTGTAGTGGAAAGGACTTACAGAAGTAGCAACACCACAACCATTCATCGTGTGCCCGTTGACAGCAGCGAGAAAGTCAGGGTGCATCACATCTGCTATTGCTGTCAACTGGCCAGTCGACTCCTGAAGCTCTTCGGAGATGATCTGGTGTACCAGGGACGTTCTTAGGGAAGAACCTGTCGATTTGAATGCGCCAAGTGCAGATTTCTTGTCAAGGTTGTCCTTAATGTGGGCTTTGTCGAGGGTCCACGTCCCGATGTATTGGATCCAGTAGTTTTTCTCGTTCCAGCTGTATTTGTTCAACGTCAACAGATTGTGCGCCTTTTCATAAGGTTTGAAATACTCGTTCCAGCAGACTGAGACACCCTCGCAGTACAGGGTAGCAAGACTATTTGCAATGACAGCGAAGTTGTCCTCGTTTCGGCGCAACGATGAGACCACTGTCGCAGAAGGGATATGGCTGCGAACAAAGGCACCACACACAGGATGCGGCCCGATATCAATCCAGACGGTCTTATCATCAATGATACCGAGGTCCTGGGCGGCCTCAAGTGCGCCGACAAAGTTGACTGGCTCCCTTGTAGCACGACAAAAGTATTTGGCGTTGATAGTCTTGCCATCAAAGACGCAGTTGCTGAGAAGAGGCGAGATAAGCGGAACACTTGGTGCCTTGAACGTGACGTGCTTGGCAATTTGCTCGAAGGACTCGAGTATGGGATCCATCTGTGCGGTGTGGAAAGCGAAAGGAAGGTCTAGCTGGATGCACTTGAGTCCATTGCTTTCCAAAGCTTTGCGAGTAGCCTCCATGTCCTTACGAGCGCCGCTAATGACAGTGTCATTGCGGCCGTTCATGCAGGATACACTGTAGGCGTTGTCATCCGAAGAGCATTTCTTGATATCCTCGACGCTCGCCCGAACAGACAGCATGGCATGACTGCCAATCTCGCATGCGGCGGCCATCTGCTCCGCTCGTTTGCCAGCCAAGAATATTGCGTCAGCGGCTGAAAGAACACCAGCTACTACCATGGCGGCGAATTCGCCCAGGCTGTGTCCAATGACCACACCAGGCTTGATACCCATGAGCATCCAGAATTTCGCCAATGCGATCTCAGTCACAACGATTGTGAGCTGCGTAGCAAGGGGAGAGCCGTCATCCTCGGCGGTCCCGTCAATCGCTGGAATAACAGAAGGGAACCCGAATTGCTGGACGAGATGATCAAGCTGAAGGACTTGGGAGCGATAGTATGGGAAGTACTTGAACAGCTGAGTACCAATGCCATTGTAGATTACTCCTTGGCCGGTAAAAGTGAAAGCGACTGCAGGAGGCTCCATCGGTACAGGGCGGATGTTGCCCAAATTCTCGAGCGATGACTCCAAGAACTTTCGCAGCTGGACGATACTGGAGACTGAGGTCCCTATACGTGTGTTATGATGGATCCGGCGGGCGCACAATGTGTAAGACAAGTCTCCAAGATTGGTACCACGATTTTGTTCTAGGTAGGAGAGCAGTGCCTCTATGTTGCCCTTCAAAGAGTTCCTGCTCTTTGCGGAAAGAGTGACAGCATGCGTTGACCGCCGGTCCTCACCAATCTTCTGCTTCTCAGGCGCATCTTCAAGCAACAAGGTTGTGTTTCCGCCATGGGCGCCGAAGCTGTTCACGACAGCATGGCGCTTCTTCCCATTCACCTTTGGCCATGGAATGTTCTCGAAGTTGAGACCAACATTACGTTTCTCCAGGTCTTTAGGAATAGTCGGATTTATCTCGGTCTTGATTCCCACGTGGCGAGGAAGCTGGTTCTTCTGGAAGATCAGAAGCGTTTTGATCAAGGATGTAATACCTGCCGCAGCCTCGCCATGGCCGATGTTCGACTTGACAGCGCCAAGATGAAGTCGTTGGTCCGCGCGACGTCGAGGTGTTAGTGGCGCAAAGATACTCGCCACAGACTCTGACTCTACTGCATCACCGGCTTGGGTACCAGTGCCATGGAGTTCGATGTAGCTTACGTCGAGAGGATTAACTCCGGCGTTTTGCATAACTTGGGTGTAGTTGTCCTTCTGAGCACCAACATGTGGATGAGTGATCGAGATAGCTTCTGCAGAGTGATTGGTTGCGGCAGAAAGGATGGTTGCGAAGATGTTGTCATTGTCAGCTTCGGCGTCCTCAAGTCTCTTAAGAACGACCGATCCGACACCATCTGCACGGCAATAGCCATCAGCATCCTTATCCCAGACCTTGCATTGGCCTGTCTTCGACAAGAAGTGAGCATTGCCCAACCCAGCGTAGTTGTCAGGGTCGGTAATAACGTTGAGTCCACCTGCAATGACAGTGTCGGCGTCTCCTGCCCAGAGGGCGGAGCAAGCAGCATTGACGGCTGCCAAACCACTGGAGCAAGCGGTATCAATGTTAAAACTAGGCCCAGCAAACTTGAAGAAGTAGTTGATGCGTCCATTGGCAAAGGCTCGCTCCCCTCCTGGTACAGCATGGGTGCCAATGTTTTGACTTGCGTTCAACTCTCGCCAATCGTCGCTTGCCTGGCCGTAGAAGGTTCCAACCCGCTTGAGGTTTGTCGAAGGAGTCCGGTTTGGCGCGTAGCCTGCCATCTCGAGCGCCTCGTAAGCGGTTACAAGAGCGAGACGGTGCATCGGGTCAGTTTGCTCAGCCTGTAGACCTTAAACGTTGGCGTTTGCTAACGATACACTATACTTATTGACTCACCTCTCGAGGCGACATATTGAAGAAGCCCGCATCGAACAATCCCGGCTGGTCAATGAAGTTACCGAAGGGTGTCTGCGTGGCATTCTCCACCTTCCCAGTCGGATCGTAGTGTGTGTTCAGGTCAAACCTGTCGACGGGAACTCGAGTGTGCACATCACGCCCTTCTTCCATCAGCTTCCAGAAGAGTTCGGTATCGTTTGCGCCTCCGGGAAGGCGACATGCCATTCCCACCACAGCAAGCTTTGACTGCTTTGGAGATCGCGGAATTCTAGTGCCGAAGTCTTTGGTCACCCAATCAATCAGGTCATGCCGGGTGAGCTTGAGCTGTGGACTGTCGCACTCGATACTTGATAGGAGGCCCTTCGTAACGAGCGACATTCGGAACAATTCAACTTGGCATTCGGGCATTCCCGAGTCTGCTATGCTGGTGAGTATACCGGCAGTAACGTTGTCGAGATAAATGGTGCCAGTCAGTAGCTCTGTGCCAATCTGCTCGAAGAGATCGCCGGCGCGCTTGGCCGGGAACGGTTTGCCGGTCTGCGATGAGAGTAGGGGAAGCTGCACGCGCCGAGAGCGACTGACTTTTGGCTCCGAACCGTTGATGACAAAGTTGATGTCATCGACGCTGTACAGGTGCGGCGCGTGGCACAAGCCATCGTAAACCGGCAATGGAAGAAATTTGGAGTAACGGAGGACTTGGGAATGCTGGAACGCTTTCTTGAGGCGTGAAGGTGGGCCACTAACGCTGACAGAGCTTTTGTCTGCCGCGCTGATGAAGACCTTGGTGAGTTCTGGGTTGGACTGAGAGCAACGTCAGCATGCGCGAGCAGTTCTGGATGAGAAGAGTGCTGGATATACCGTGTCTGCGTTGTATCGATCGATCTCTTTCTGCACGTCTGCGGCGGACATCTCAGCCACGACATAGGCCCAGCTTTCGAGATTGGCATCGGCTTCGCGAGGCTCAAGTTTTCGCGAAATCTCGTCGACATAGACACCGAGCCTGAACGCGATTCGGACACTCTCGGCACCCGTGTGGGCTAAGTCTGCCAAAGACGTGGCAAGGGCAACAGCGGCTCCAGACAGCAAGCCAATGCTCAAGCCAGCCAGGGTAGTGCTGCCTGTAGGGAGATCGTATTCGAGGTTGTGGCCTTCATAGTGACTATGATAGATAAGTTAGCACATGGTAAGGTTGTATCTTCTGGTAGGCTCAAAATAAGTCAAGATGATAAAGATGTTAGAGACGTACCCAATTAGCATGCCAATCTCTAGAACACAGAGAATGGCACTTTCCATCGCTGCCCCAAGAGCACCCTGTCGAAAGTCGCCATGGTCGGCTAATGTCAAGACCGTGTTAAAGTGAGGAATAAGATCCTGCAATTGCTGTGGCAGCTTCAGAGCCTCGTCTTTGACTACCGCAGTGCTTGCCTCCAGGAATGCGGCAAGGTATCGGAACCTCTTGTCCTTGCTATGCCTCTGAAGGCGGCGGAAGAGTTCTGGAAGGTCGTCGTTGGGGAACTCATTGCTGAAGAAGACAAGCTTTGTGTTGAGGTCATTGACCATATCGGTCGATGTGGATGATTCTGAAGAGGGGGTATCCATGGGAAACGAAAACAGTCCCAAGTCTTGAGATTTATACAATCACAACTGTTGAAGAGGTGCAGAGAGGATATTGTGGAATGATCTGAATCACAAGAATCACGTCTTGCAAGTACGGAAATCAACTTATATCTATCCATCTCAACCACAGTGTCTTGTTTGACAGTACAAAAGGAACTCCCACAATCGATGGACACGCCGTTCTTCCCGTTGAGGTAGCACGGTGCTGTCATACCTTACCTTACTGAGTGAGGCTGCACGGGCTATTCTAAGCATCAGAAGCCGTGGACAGTTCACCAAGCTTTCAGCGTCTGTATGACGTCGTAGCTACCAAGAGTACAAAACCATATAGAGGAAGAAGGATTTGCTCTGAGACGACCAAAGAGGCATGCGTAGCCCGGAGAGGATCCTAATCGTGCTGTGCCGTAGAAGTGGTGATTAATGTTTTCGGAGGATTGATATTTTCTCGGAGTCTGTCAAAAGCCCTGCGGTAAAAGGAATAAGGAAAAATGAACACATCTACAAAGGCCACATGTCACCTTCGGCGATATCTTCGGCGAATTCTGCAAGAATAGGATTGCATTGCAGTGCATGATGCACAATGCCATGTGTCGGTTTGCAAGGCCGATCTGTTGGACCGGACTACAGAAGGTAGACAGATTTAATAATATGGTACGGCCGCACGGTAGGTTAGGTACTATAGGTAAGGTGCAGGGTTGAGCTGAGTTTGAAATTGACGATTTGACTACCATAATAATATTAATAAGGTGTTGTGGTTGTTAAACTAGCTCGCCCGTGGATTGAAAGCACATGGAAGAATTTAGATGCGGGCAATCTAACTTATGGAATTGGTCTCCCTTATGCCAACGCTGATCTAGGTAGTATGTATATGCATCTATCTCCATCCTTACTTCATCGATTTCAAGGGCGATTCAAGCCCCCATGCGCGCTGGTTGATGAACCACCGCCTGTTGCCTTCGCCCAGCTCAAAGCCGACCTTGCGATCTTCAGCCAACTTCCATAACACTTCGGTGGTAAATGGCTCGAGGGCCATCTCAAAGATGTCGTCTGGGACGTCGCCGTGCAGGGTGTAAACAAGCTCACGGATCGTCAAGCTGCCTTTGCCGTTCTGGCCCGCTTTGATCATTTTCGCCTTGTGACCCATGAGCGCCGAGTAAACCTGCTTCTCACGGAGCTCCTTTTGCCGGATACACTCTTTCATCTTTTGCGGTAGGTCTCGGATCTTGATCCCGTGTGCTGGGTAGCCGACTGCGCAGTTTTGGTCGTTCATGTAGTGTAAGCTGTTCATGTACGAACCGAGATCTTGAACGACGGTGTAGCCGTGTCCGAGGACGTTGTCGCCAGTGAAGAGCGCGTTCTCCTCCTCGAGGACAAAGCACATGTGATCGTGAGCGTGGCCCGGCGTGAAGACTGCCCTGATGGTAGCACCCTCCGTCCGAAAAACTTGTCCGTCTTCGATTGGTCGCTGGCCATGGTCGGGCTGGTTCTTGTAGACGCACGATGCGAGCTCCGAGTCGTACGAGATTAGGTCTGGAACACCGCCAGTATGATCACCGTGCCAGTGAGTCAGAAGGATGTGGGAGATGTCTAGATTTCGCTCCTTGAGAAGCTTGAACATGTTTTCCGCCCAGATGGGAAAGCCCTGCCGGAAATAGTCAATGGGTGTGTTCATCACTGGAGGGTCATTGCACAGGGAATGTCGCTGACCTGGCCAGTATCGATGAGAATCCTAGATTGGCCAGTCCCGACAAGGTAGGTATTTGTTCCTTGCAGCTGCATCAGACCTGGGTTTCCTCCCATTACCCTGATAACTCGATTCGTGACATCTTCCAGTTCAGCAAGATGAGGAAGCTTTGCTTCCTGAGTGGAGAGGTACTCCTTCCAAAGACACTGATTGAAGCTAATAGGCGCAGGAGGCATTTTGGAGGTGTTGAATTGTAGTTGCAAGACGAGCAGCCAGCCGAGCCATGGTGCTATGCTGCTACCACGAGCCGCTCATATGCTCATGATTGAGATGGCTGAAAGCTCCGAGCGTCGTGATCTTCGCACGGCAGTGCCCCGGACTAGTTTCTATGGCTTTGGCCCTGATCGCTTAACTGTGAGTGTGAATGATGCAAGCTTGCAGCGCCGTGCTCTGCACGCAGGATCAATACTACGTGGATCTTCATGCATGTGAGAGATCTTCATCCGGAAGATAGGACGGTGAAGTCCGACTCGAACGCTCATTAATCGGGTTTTGAAGGACGCCATTTGCGCAGCTGACGGAACGGCCCTCCGGTGCAAGTGTTGCAATCCGCGGACGAGGCGAGCCAGAGAAAGGTAATTGTTTAGTCTCTCGAATTTCTCTCGACACATATCTCAGATCCACAAGGCTCCTGCGGCTGACGGCGAGATCCTTATAGGGCTGAGCTTTCGGTGGCATTATGCTTTTCTTCTTCCGACCCAATCGAATGCAAAAATTGTAAAGAGGTACAGTACCTTATACGATGCAGGCTGTTCCCTAAGGTAAGGTAGACCCAGGATAAGTGAGTCCGCCGTTTCACTATTTTGAGCGGTCGAGTAGCAGCTCTAAGGTACACAGTATTGTGATGTCACCCGGCTTGTTTGCTTACCTTACCTACCTTCACCAGTGCTGCTTTCATAGTATCGGATCCTTCTCCCGCAACGATGAGGTAACGTTTCGTGGTTGGAACCAAAGGAATGCCATGTGTGCCGGGAGACTAAAGTTAGCAAAACTTTACCTTACGCAAGCATCGGCCCACAGTCAGCCCCGATTGATTGCCGACATTCGGGACCGATCTTGTGGCGTTACGATCGTATTGACGGCTGAACTGACGAGATTCACATATACTAATAGAGGAACCATGCTCCAGCGTCACACGGTCGAATGCGTGCGTCTCTTCGATCAAGGAGAACCACCACTCGGTCTGGAAGCTCATGGCCCTCCCAACCCGCCCTTCACCGGCATAATCTACTGCCATGTATCCCTATCTCGCCCGCATAGAAATTCATCTCTCTTCACAGCCAGTTAGCCAGAGTGTAGACACTGTACTAATTGCTGATGGTCAAGTCCTCAAGGTATGAATCCCTCTTGAGATACTCGTCGTCTTTGCATTGAATACACTGTCTACGTGAGGGAGGCTTCAATTTGTTGTCGAATTGCGTTGACACATAGTCCGTCCTTTCTAGCAAGGCTCTCTTGGCAACAGGCACGGCCTCCAGCGGCAATGGATTTCCAATCCCAAGGATACGCTTCCTACAGTGGCATGTCCAGCAAATACCAGCACTTCCAAAAAGCAATTGGATCGACGAGATCCCATTGTTGGACCTATGAACAGCATCCAATCCGATGCTCCTCTGGCGAAGCGTGCCTCGACTTTTGCCTCCTCTCACACCGATTCTCTGGCCAGCAGTGAGAGGTTTCCAAGCTTCTTCATGCCGGCGAAGAAGCGGAGTCGAAGGAACTCCTATGTTCCACCTACGACGTTCTCATCAACCAGTGACTCTTTCTTTTGGGGCTCAGATCAGCGTCCAAGAAGCCCTGTGAGCAACTTTGACCTCCAGTCTACGAATGTCTCGATACCGACGGCCGCTCAAGGCCACTTCGGAAGCGACGACGACTTTCACCCCAAATGTGTCCTGCCAACATCAAGGTCCACACCTACGACCTTTCCTCTCGATGATGAGATTCAAATGTTAGACTCGAGCAGTTCTCCGGCACTCTCACTGAGCGACATCCTCCACCTCTCCCCTCTGCCATGGGACAACGCACCGAGCGATCTTTCACCTGCATCCTCTATCCCGAGTTCGGCTCCTACAAACCATGCCTCAAATGTTACCAGATTTACCACCCGTGACTCATATGCACCAACAGTGAGCTCGGATAGCACGAGTCAAACAGACGATCGGCCCTCAAAAGACGTCAACCTTCCTGGAAAACGCATGAAGAAGCTCGAGACACTTCTGGAAACTCTCCGCACCGCACCAACCTTAAGCGTGGAAGAACACAACGAGAAAATCGAGAAGCTGTATAACAGGCATGAATTTAAATTGTCTCACTTGCGAAACTTGTCATTGGTTTGCTTCGCTACGGTTCTCGAGAAGCTTTGTAATGTGTCAAGCACACATGGCTTTATGTATGGCCTGCTCAACTGGGAGATCTTTCGCCGGGAGGAAGAGCGCCTGGCACGGGAAGAAAAGCTGTCCGCGATCGCCGCATCCAAGGCCGTCAACAAGCAAATGGTCGGGACATTGAAGCGCCGCGCCAAGACTCGTGACTGGGCCAGCGACGGCCGCAAAGCCGCGAGAATGGTCTTCGACACTTTAGAGCACCGCAACGCCACCGAGCGCTCCTTTGCAACCATGCTCCTCGCTACGAATGTCAGCTTGGATGGAATGCTGAAGATCGCTCACTTCCCTGCTACGAGAAAAAGATTCGCCATGACTTTCGCCCAGATTGTTGAGAGCATGGCCCACCGATGGAATCTGCTTGCTAAGAGCGGGTACAAGACGTTCAACTACGAGCAGTTCTTGAACTCTCGTGGTGCTTATCAAGATGTGTAAGTTAAACCCGATACTCTTGGGTATAGATGCGTGTTCTGATCCTTTCAACAGAGATGGTCGCGTGTCCGGTGTACCGACTTTGCCACCAAGTCGCTCTGAGATTTCTATGGGCTTCTATCAAGACGATATTTTGGAACATCTCCAATCCCCTGCGCGACATCCCCACGCCCTCGTATCCGCTGGTGTTGATGACACTACTGATATTGGAATGCCTATGAGTCTAGCGTGGGATATGTCTTTCAACTTTGATATTCCGATGCCCACTACCTGACACGTTGGGACGAAGGCTATAGATGTCGTGGCGACTGCATAGACACAGGTTCAGAGCCTTCTTAGGAGTATTGCGAAGGCGTTTGGATAGACTTGTCCGAAGGTCCGAGGCTCGTGGAGTTCAACGGGGCAGACACAGTGTATGAATAGCCACAGTTTATAGGTGCCTGTAGATAAAGCGATGGCAAATCATTTCTTGCCCATTTCTTTAACAGCACCTGTATCATGAGACAGTACGTTATGAATATGCAACTTAGATTACGAGAGGTTTGAGGCTACCTCGCACGACGTAGCATACTTTGAAGATGTAACTCTAACCCTGGTCTCACACACACTTTCAGTTCAGACTCGAAGTCGTTCTAGACTTATCGGCGGCCTGCGTGCTTGAGATGCGGCTCAAGTAAGGTAATTAAGGTACAAAGTACCTACTACACGGAGTACCTCAAGGTAGGTACGGAAGACTACCGTATAACGGAGGCACCTTACGTACAGTAGCGTCAAAGTTGTTTTCACCTCTAAATCCATCGGTGTGTTATTGCACTCTACCTTAAAACCAACAAGCTTCTACAAAACCCAGTACCACAGCCTTTGAATGGGGGCCACGGCAGAAAACCTTCGGCCGGGGCTGATCCAAGTGGATGTGGGGTCTCCTGCGTGTGTAGCACGCCGTGCTCCCGCGCTGATGCTGTCCCGTCCTCATCGTCTTGAAAGACTCGACGGCTAGCACGAACATGGGCAATACACTCAGCACTTCTCGTGTGTCAAGTCACCTTTTCGTAGTCAGAAATACCTGACCAGACCCCCGATCTCTTCTTCAAAAGTCCTCAAACACTCATCCACCAAAGTCCTCTCATCAAACCCTTCCGCGACCATGACGACTAACACTGCAACCTCGACCCTTACCAACCGCCAAAACGGCTACCAAGAACTCAAACCACCCGTTACTCCCGCCGCGCCGCACTACGATGCCACCGCCGCGCCCAAGGAGAGCCAGCCGATCTACACGCCGCTGCTGCTCCTCCTCTACGACCTGTGGGTGCTCGGCGTCGTCAACACCTTTGCCTGGGGCTGTAGCACGACGCGCTACCTGCTCCCGCTCTTCCGCTCCAACGTGGGCGGCAACCACCTGGACGTCGGCGTTGGCACCGGCTACTACCTCCGCAGCAAAGGCAGCGTGCCCGCCACGACACGCCTGACGCTGGTCGACAACGAGCAGGGTGCGCTCGACGTGGCGAAGACGCGGTCCAACCGGCCCGATGCCAACGCCCTCATCGCCGATATCCTCAAGCCCCTCCCCGTCCGCGAGAAGTTCGACTCCGTCAGCATGTACTACCTTTTCCACTGCCTGCCCGTGTCCATGCCGGAGAAGTGCGGCGTCTTCGACCACATCAAGCACAACATGACGCCCGACGGCGTCATCACCGGCGCCAATGTCTTGGGCAAGGGCGTCAGGAAGGATAATTTCTTCGCGGCGAAGATCCGGAAGGGGTGTCAGAACCATGGGGTGTTCTACAACAAGGATGATAACGCATATGAGTTTGAGGATGCGTTGAGGAAGAATTTCAAGAAGGTGGAGACGTGGGTGGTTGGCACGGTTTTCATGTTCAGGGCTCAGGGCCCAAAGTACAATGAGTGAGAAGGGTTTGGCAGGGTTCCCTGAGGCTATGATGGACAGATAGGGTGGTGGGGAGTGCGGCCGGGTAGCTGGAATGAGCGAGAGAAGTTTTTTGGTAAAGTTGTGTGGGTGCATGTATATTAGCTAGAGACAGAAAAACACATGGCATGGTTCGCATCGCACTAACGAAGAGATTGGATATCCCCTCATGCTTATGTCAGAGAGAAAGAACTCGCTGGGTGTCTCATTTACCTGTGACAGCAACGCCGCTTCTGGCTATCTAGCCCATGTTGTCTTCACTTTCCACAATATCTTGCTACAAGCTGCAAACTTCTTCAGCAACGACGTTCACAATGAAATCCTCACAGCTTCTACTTTTAATCTTACCATGCGCGATCTGATTCTACCTCTAGGGTGAAGAACCTAGCAGAAAATATGGCTTCACAATGCTCATCATCATTACGCTACATTTTGCACTCAAACTAAGGAAAACATTGATCAAGGTCCGTAAACCAAGTAATAGTCATTTTCATTAATAACAAAAATTCAAAAGTCAAGAGAAAGCTCTTAATCCAACAAATTTTGACCGGCAGCACACCTTTTCTTAGACTGCTCTGCCACCATCCGCCACTGGGCAATCGGTCGATGCAACAGATTGAACCGCTGCCTCGATCGTCGGACGGCGTCCTCACACCGCTTGTACGCGCCATCGTAGAAGGCATAAACACCCATCTCCAGCTCGTCGTCGTCATTGGCACCCAGACTCATGACCTCCCCGCTCGGCACGCCGCTATCCAGCAGAGCCCGGGTCAGCTCCACCGCGTCCAGCAGCGCATGGTTCCCTCCCTCGCCGCCGAAGATCGGCATGCCGTGTGCCGAGTCTCCGATGAACACGACACCCTTCCTCAGGGCCGCGTCGAGTGCCGGTCGAGAGATGAATACGCTGCGGCTGAGCCAGTTGTAGAGGCCGTTCTTCCGGATCTGCTCGGCACTCAGCACGTGTGAGAAAGGTGGCACCAGTTCGGCCGACGCCAGCTCGTCCAGCAAATCCTTGGGTATCTCGCGCGCTTCATCCTGCGAGCGCGACGGGTGGAATAGCGGGTCGTTGGCACCACGGACGCCTCGGGAGTAGGACCAGTCCAGATCGACGTGCTTGTCGGTGATGTTGGAGATGGTGATGGGGGTGTTGAAGTTATCGCCAACGCCGGCGAGGATGTTCGAGTCTCCTATGGCGGGTTTGACGATGGCGTTGAACTCTTCGAGGGAGAGGCGGATGTCCCCGTGAAAGACGACGGCAGGGATGACTTCCGGGTGGATATGCGCCAGGATTTGTTGACGGACTAGAGTATGGCGTCACATCAACCATATCATCGAAGTAGTCGTTTCCACCTTGGGGGCCGTTACGAGCTTACCGGTTGAATGCAGGCCGTCAGCAGCAACAATCAGAGATCCCTCCATACGGACACCGTTCTCAAACTGCACTTGGGCATTGCCCACTTCCCCTCGAAAGCTCTTTAGCTTATGCTCATACCGCACATCCACCTCTCGTTCCCCGTCATCGCGCAACCACGTCCTCAGAGCGTTTCGGTTGGCCCTGAAGACCGCTCGGTCCGTCGTCCCAGCAGGACCTTCAGGCTCAGGCGGCGCCAATAGCGTCTTGCCGGTGCTGACATCTCTCAGCGCTTGGTCGATCCAACCCTTACCACCGAGGTGCCGATCTGGTGCAACGGCCCGCTCGAGAGTGTCGGTGCTGACACCTCCAAGCTCGGCGAGGAGAGGCTTGTACGCCCAGTCACGGAGAGTGATCGAATAGCCTTGGCTGCGGTCGGCGGAGGAGGCTTCAAAGACGATGTTGGGGATGTGGTGGTAAGTGAGCAAGCGAGCGGTGGCAAGTCCTGACAGGCCGGCTCCAATGATGAGGACTGGTTTCCGAGTTGGGGCCGGTGTCGCAATCATGGTGACAGTCACTAGGTATCCACGAGCTCTTGCATCGTCCAACCTGATTAATATTGAAAGTACAATACAAATAAGCCAACGAGCCAAAGGCAATTCTCTTTAAACATGTCAAGAGTCATTCTCGGACCCTGCGCTCATCGTACAAGGTACGAGTCCTATGGCCACAGTGCCACATTATTTGAGCAGTGGCCGTATCCAGTCTATAGAAATTCAAGCACGCCGTGTTTTGCTCACTTCTCTTGAGATTCATATGTGGCTGTAGATTATCTGGATTGTAAAGTTGTCAAGCCCCGCTTTTTGGTACGAGGTACTGGTCCCTCACCCGCTCCAACGAATATGAAGGAAGTTGATGCACTCAATTTCAGCAGCATGCACAATTCACTCATCATCTGAGGTAATAATAGATCATCTGTTGGTGCGATGTCGCGCCTTCACATTCCTTGCACTCGGCGTTTGACACCTTCCGTGCCAAAACGTCATAGGACATCACAAAAGCCGAACAACGCGAGCTTGTCACAGAGACTATTCTTCTGCACTTCTGCTGTTCCAGGAGGCTCCATCTCAATCAGATTACATGGTCTGACAACCAAGACACTACCTCACGGTCCACTGTCAATACTATCAAGCTCAATACTAACGTTGACGTGGAAGCCTCTCTCATGCTCTAGCTAGACGTCGAATATCTCAATAAGCCCTGAGTCATGAGGAGGGATGAACTAACTACTCGTGTGAAGACTCCCGCCCGAAGGAGATCGCATTCCCAGTCCTCACGCACCAGCCGAGTCTCTGTGGTGCCGCTGATAAACTTGGAGCGCACGCTTGATAACGACTCAGTACTAAATCACACTGCCAGTGAGCAGCAGTCTGCACAGCAGGAGTTCGCAGACCAGGACCTACAAACGCCCGTTGGCAGTGATCCAAGCGATGATTTGGAAAGTCAGAAGAGACAATCCGCCAAAGGGCCGGGAGAAGCGGTGAAGCAACCGGAAGGACCCCCAAAAGACCCTGACTTGGTATGAATGGCCCCTGTCAAGGAGTGTAAGCAATGAGACTGACTGGCAACACTGTGTAGGTGACTTGGTCTGGCCCAGATGACCCGGAAAATCCCAAGAACTGGTCGATCAGGAAGAAATGGGCGGTCACGTTTGTCGTGTCCTTCTTCACCTTCATATCACCCGTATCTTCCTCGATGGTGGCGCCGGCTCTGGGCAAAATGTCCAGGGATCTCGGCATTACCTCCGAGGTTGAGTCACAAATGACCCTATCGATCTTCGTCTTAGCCTATGCCATAGGTCCGCTCTTTCTCGGACCACTCTCAGAAGTCTTCGGGAGAGTTTATGTGCTACAGCTGAGTAACCTGTTCTACCTCGCTTGGAACTTAGGATGCGGCTTTGCGCAGAACAAAGCCGAGATTATCGTCTTTCGTCTTCTGAGCGGAATAGGTGGAAGCGCGCCTCTGGCTATTGGCGGTGGTGTCCTGGGGTGAGAGAACTTTTAACACTGCCTTGCTCCTATCGCTAACATCGAGCAGTGATTGCTGGCCCCCTGAGCAGCGAGGAAAAGCAGTCGGTATCTACAGCCTCGCCCCGCTACTTGGACCCGCCGTTGGACCGATCGCTGGGGGTTTTATCGCCGAGAAAACAACGTGGCGGTGGGTCTTTTGGGCGACCAGTATCGCTGCTGTCCTCATCCAGCTCTTTGGGCTTTTCTTCTTGCAAGAGACCTATGCACCAACACTTCTGAAGAGGAGAGCAGACCGCTTGCGAAAACAAACAGGGAATGAAAGACTCCACACCGAATTCGACACCGACAAAACTCTCACTAGTGTCCTGCAAACCGCAACTGTCAGACCTTTCCGACTGCTCGCCACCCAACCTATCATTCAACTGGTCGCTGTGTACATGGCGTATCTCTTCGGTCTTTTCTACCTTATACTGTCGACGTTCCCTGGAGTCTGGGAGGGCATCTACGGCGAGAGTGTCGGAATCGGAGGTCTGAACTACATATCTCTCGGAATCGGATTCTTTCTGGGAGCACAGATCAGTGCACGCGTGAACGATACAATTTATCGGCGACTCAAGCACAGCAACAATGACGTGGGGCGACCAGAATTCCGGATCCCTTCCATGTTCGTTGCCTCCGTGCTGATTCCGATCGGCCTGTTCTGGTACGGGTGGAGTGTGGAAGCAAAAGTGCACTGGATAATGCCAAACATCGGGATCGGAATATTCTCTGCGGGATCCATCGTTTGCCTGCAGTGCATGCAGACCTACATCATTGACAGCTACACTCGCTATGCCGCCAGCGGGATGGCAGCGGCAGTGGTCCTGCGCAGTTTGGCTGGATTCTGCTTTCCGCTCTTTGCCCCAGACATGTACAAAGTGCTTGGCTATGGATGGGGCAACAGTGTGTTAGGGTTTGCCGGCATCGTCATAGGCCTGCCTGCACCGTTCTTATTCTGGAGCTTTGGAGAGAAGCTTCGAAGAAAGTCGAAATTTGCGGCTGGAGGTTAACGGCTCTTTTGACTGGACATTCTCGGTTTCGAAGCACCTCACTTCGATATGCATGTAAACTAATCCCAATCTCTCTTCTCACTAGATAGACTGGTCAATTGACCTCATTATTGTTCGGGTCATTATTCTGTTTGATGTCCGAATCTATCACATTCGTAAAGCCTACTGTCTATCTACTTATGGAGTCGCGAGATATGTGCAATCTAGCCGAGAAGACGAAGGGTTCAGCCCTTGCGGCTCTGCAGCAGCCGTACATGGCTGCAAGATATCTTTGACATATGCCCACAAAAACAAAGAAAAAGGCGACGCCCTCCTCGCGTATGTATGTCGCATATCCTTAGTCATAAGGACTACGAGCCTATTCGGCTACCTAGGCGTCGCGTTTGGCGCGTTGAAATTGTAGAGATAGGTCGTCGATCATAAGGACATGTGAAGCGACATTGTATGAATCCTACCTTGAGGTCCGTCCCGTCTACAGGGCTGTCAGAAAGCTTATAGACTATATCAATTGTCAGTTTGGAAAGAATGCTTTTGTCCCAACAGACTCTTCGATGCTTTTCATACAAGAGTGTTGTTTACAAAGTCTTATCTCAATACAGACACTAGGCTGCATATTAAGATAACTCAAACCTGGAAAACCCAGACGGTTGAAGTACATTACGCATGAAAGAGGAGAAAATTGGTTTACACGTGTGGAGAGTCACAATGAAGTGTTCACTGATGACAACAGTGATGGTGAGGCATCTGCAGCAAATATCCAGAACCGCTGAAGGCCTGCTTCAAGGCATGGTTGAAGATATCACACATCGTGCTCAAGAGCAGGCAGCGTGTAACCTCACGCCCACTCGATATCTGCAGTGACAATTTGATACTCGCTGGTCGCCGAAGCAGGATTGAACCCAGTTGGCGCAGTCCAACTCAACAGCATCTTGGTACCACCATTGGTTACGTCGTCGTTGCCGAAGTACCCTTGGTGAACGCCACCGGCGTAGATGTATTTGCCACTTAGCCCCGGGGAAGCTTTATACAGAACTTGCGCTGTTGACCATGGATAGGCAACGAGAGCTTCGACGTAGTCTGCTGAAGGATCGCCGCCGGCAGCGTGCGGCGGTAGAATAGCGTGATCAGCTTTGAGGTAGCGGAAATAGAAAGTGTTGTCGGCATCGCTGCTCAGATACACAATGATGAAAGTGAGATGGCGAGGTGAGTAAAAGACATCGACATCCATGAAGCCTCCGGCTATGACGTAGGCAGTTGAAGATGCCGATGGCATAGTGGCGTTCCAAGCGGTCCCGGTCCAATACTCGTACTGACTCAGTCATTAGCGTCATGTCATAACGCAACACTCATGAGACATACCAAGTTCATGTCCGCAATGGTATCGTGTCCTGTTCTCGCTAGTAGAAGACCCCCGGCCACCTTGCCGAAGAGATACACTTTTCCGTCGGTGCCGCCAACGCCTGAAGATCCCCAGGAGCGGATCCCGCCAATGCAACCCCATTCCACCTCATCTTGACCAAACAGTTTGCCAACGGTCCTCGTAGCTACAGGGCCACCTTTCCCTCCCGCCGTTACGGTGAGGAGAGCTGCTCCTGTGTACGTGAAGACCGCGGCTCTGGTAGCCATGTTGACATCGTCGTAGACGATAGGCGCGTACAGGATGGAGGTTGTGGCATCTAAAGGGATAAGTGACGACTCGGGCCACACAGCGTAACGTTGACCATTTCCTTGCATAGCTATGTTGTAGCTCTGCTCGCCTTGAGTCATGGGACAGAAGCCGCGCATTCGTCCAACGTCATCACTCCATTGCCCAATGCCGTCTTCAAGAACTAAAGCTTGACCGTCTAAACCATTCAGTCCCGTATCAATCGCTACCGAGCTTGAGACAAAGCCGAGAAAATTTCCGTTGGAGTAATCAGTCGGGTTTGTGTAGGAACCAGTATCACAAAATACGAAGACGTGCTGCCCATTGAGGTAACCACCTCTACCGCCATCGCGCGAAACGTGTGGCGTATCACTCAAGGCTTTCAGCAGGCCTTCTGTTGAGGCGTTGAGTTCCAGAACCCCCGTGTCAAGGGAACAGGAATACGACGTCGTTATCGCATCATTGACACCCACGCTCAGTAGATATGAATCAAGTTTGATTTCCGCCGGAGGTTTCCAGTCAATATACTCAGCTGTCGGTTTGTTTGAGCTAGGACCATGCAGATAAGACGCACCGACACTGGGTACAACAACCGAGGTGCCGGGTGCGTAGACGCTAGTCGGTTGCGGAACGACGGACACAATATCAGAATTAGTTGTTGCAGCAGGGTATAGAGTGCTGGTAGCGCTTGAAGGTTCAACAAGTGTTGTAGTGGTGGTCAGCGGCAGAGTCGTCGAAGAGGACGTCAAAGTCGACAGTAATATCCCCACCACCATGCTCAGTTGCGCTGGAGTAGGATCGTTGACGGCCGACTTCAGGTAGCAGTCATTCGTATCGTGGACTCGACTCGGGACGAAAAGAGCAGCGACACATCCATTGCCACTGCTCGGCTGCAGGTTATAAGTATCACACTGCTGGACACACTCATTGAATGAGCCGGCAAGGATGAAGTGCAGGTCATTACCAAGGTAGTCAATGTCGCAGGCGATTGCGTAGTTCTGGCCTCGTGTCGAGGTGTAGATGGTCCCGTTGCTTGTGGGGCACAGAGATGCGGAAGCCGTGGCGGAAGCAGCTGAGGTCGGTGAAGAACTTGAAGGGTTTGGTAACGGTCCAAGCTGAAATGACTGGTAACCCCCACCGAATGGATCGAGCGGCGCGCCCGCAATAGGCATTGCAGAAGTCGCACGTTCCACCCGCTTCGCCACGCTGGTGGTATCCAAGATTGAGCTATCCAGAGTCGTATGGTCGAAGTGAATGCTTGACACTAGCCCTGGTGACTCAAGGATTAGGTTTCCAAGGTTCCACCATCGAACAGGAGGGCAACTTACCCGTGGCTCGCACAGTCTTTGTGATATGGGTTGTCTTGGTGACATGGATGGTTGTTGTCGCATCAGCTTGAATAGAGGTAGGTTGCGTCGTGTTTTCGGTGGCCGACTGCACATGCGAAATAACCACTGTGCCTGCAGTGGCGATAGACTGCTCTGAGCCCACAGACGGTATCGAAGACCCCGAGGGACAGGTATGCGCGCTTCCATGGTGGTAAGCAGAAGACGAGCCGACAGGTCCAGATCCAGGTGAGAAGGCCGTAGCCACTTCGAATGTTGAGCAAGTCAGCTGCATGCCTGGTAAGACACCTGCGAACCATAGATATATTGTTACCTTCACTTGTAAGGTTCGTGCAACCGCTACCTGAGCTAGCCGCGACGGCATGGTGTTCATGGTGGCCCGAACCATGGTGGTGATGGTGAATGTGCGGCCAGGTCCAGGACGTAGTTACGAAGATGAAGTAAACGAGTGTAACCGACATCAAGCGGGTAGAGCAGAGTGATATCTTCATGTTTGCCTACGATAGGGGCATCGATAATCAGTACATACGCATCGATAGCTCCTCTTGAAACACGTGGTGGGAGAGTCTGAAGCAGCAAAGAGCGTCAAAACAGAAGATTCGAATAGAAGATTCAAACTCACAGGTAACCGCTTGTTAGCCTCCGATGTCAACCTTTAAAAGGTTCTGGCCAACAAAACGATGAAGGAGTGATGAGAAGTGAATGATTAAATGAAGGTGGGGATCGTGTAGATCCTAAAGAGTGATGGGCCAGCAAGTGCAGGCAGTTGTAAGGTAGGTAGGTAGTGTTGAGGTGTTGAGGTTTGGAGACAAGGTTAGGGTGGAGAGAAAGATAGGTAAGGTAAGGTAGTCAACGCGAGAAGTTCAGGAACGATAAGGTAAGGTAAGACCGTAAGGTACGAGTGAATGTCAGCGCGCTTAGGGCAACAGCCTGTCCAAAAGAGAAGGCCGGGTTCTGCCTGCCTTGCTTACCTTACCTTACCTACCTTACCTTACCTTCCTTATCTTACCTACCTAATTCTGCAGTCTTCACGCAACTTGAAACGCCCCACCCGCCAAACCCTTCTCGTGTGTTGTGCGACTGTCGCACGAGCTTCGGAGGCGGCGTGCCAGTACCCGCGAAGGAGGTGTGCATCAGTCACGCGTGGCAAATGGGAGTTGCCCTCATCTTCCCGCTATCAGGGTACGGATACCTTGCTTCTGCCTTCACTAGGTAGGTACTGATCATCCACCAACCGTGGCATCACGTATGGCCCGTGTCACAAAGTGCAATCTGCTAGTAACTGAGTTAAAGAACTGTGCTGCCTTCAAGGCTGCCTAGGGCATAGGTGAATTGTGACAACGGCAACACAGAGCAGCGCCGTCTTACAGTATAATGGGACGTTCGCGTGCCGGCAAAAGTAAAGACGATTTAGATCTTTGGAGCGTAGGTAGACTTGGTCAGTGATACTGTGTCACCATCGTCTGGATTGGTGGCCAATAGCTGTACACATGGCTAAAGTGGCTGGATCAGGAGCTGCAGTAATTTGCTTTTCGGAAGTACAGAAGTAACGACAATGGATATTTGACGGAAAGTCTCCTCATATACTCATCTGGTTCGCCAGACGGTGTTAAGCAAACGCTGGTGGTGACGAGAACCATATCATCATTGATAGGCTTCTCGGTCAATCTCAGCTAGCATTAGTCGGCAATATTCAGAAAACATTCAGCTTATTCTGCCTTCTTCACTTGGTCTCTCAGGTTGGGCGCTGTGCCATGAGCCGTCACATTTCCCTTCTCCATATCAGCCGCCCAGAGGGCAGCGCCGACAGTGTTGGTGAACGCGAAGACAATCGACGCGAGTGGTATGAGCTCGAGGAGAACGGTAGCGACACCGAAGCTAGAAACCGAACGGAAACCATAGCGTCAGTAACCTCATACGCTGTCCACCACAACGGTCCAGGCTTGCGGGCACAGCTGGGCGAAACTTACCTGGTATAGGCCGCTTTGTACTCATCGATGTGCTGCTGTTGCTGCGAGTTGCTCCATCCCTTGAGCTGAAAGTACCTCTGGTGTGCTGTCGGTCCCGCCCGGCGGCCCTGCAAGATGACGAAGATGACCGTTCCCACAACGGGGATGAAGTTGAGAGGTAGGTACATGAAGTACTTGATTAACGCCGTGGGGGTGAACTTCGCAAAGGGTTGCTTCACGAGCTTCCCCAGCCTCGCCATGGGATCACCGCCGGCCTTGATCTGTCGGCCTCCCGAGACCAGATCCGTGGTCCCCTTGGAGAGCAGCACGCCATCAAAGGTGTCGACCAGAGCATCTTGGATGAGGAAAGACTTGCTCAGTACGGTGAAGATGGTGGAGCTCTCACTCAACACCAGCAGCGCCGCGGAGATGGCAGCCAGCGGTCCGCTGGTGAAAGCAAGGACCGCCGCTTGAGGCAAGTAGGTGAATACGAACATGAAGGTGGTGATGCCAACGCCCAGAGTGACCGTGGGAGCGAGCTTCGCGATCAGAGGCTTCCAAAGCGCACGGTGTGAGAGGAAGTACACGATACCCTGAGCAAGTTAGTTGCAATGGTCGTTGCATCAGTGTAGAGAAAAACAGACTCTCAAAGGGTAGAGATAGGCACCCGACAGCGCTGCATCGGCGGCGAGGTTCTTGATGCGCTGCGCCTCTTCCACCGCGACCTCCTTGACTTTGTCGGCCATCTTGTGTGTTCGAAAACCTATCGAGTACTTTACAGTTGATTTGAAGGATTCCCGGAGATTTTCGTTTTTGTTACAGGCTTGAGGGGGGAAACTGGGTCGGGTACAAACTTTGAATTATTGTTGAGCAAAGACGTCACTTGTACGATCAAGCGCTAGTCTACCAAAGGTTAGAGCCCAGTTGTAGCGGGTAGGAAAAAGAAGCCTCCGGCTTCTGCGTAAGGTAGGTAAGGTACACACCTGGAAGTACAAATACCTTACCTACCTGTTAAGGTATCTTATCCTCTACTCCACAGAGTCCGTGTTTAATACACTTACGATATTACTACTTAGGTAAGGTACTGTAGGATGGGAGGTGTAAGCTCTCGAGTTTCTCAAGATAATTATTAACTTACATCTGATTGAACAAGACTGCCATCGATTACATAGTAAAAGGCGTGAAGCAATATGTACCGTTGCAAATGCGCAAGATGCGAGTAAACGCCGTGCAAATGGTTTCCACCTCCATAGATTTGGAAAACGCCAGTCACGGTTCCCTGTTGTAACAGTGCTGGTAGAAAAGGAAGCCTGAATCATCATCCTCTCTCGATCGTGTTTGAAATCAGTAGCGTCCAGCACTCCGAGATGCATATCGACCGGTTTCGACATCAGGTCCTCGTCGGTATGAGTCATGAGAGACCCTCGGTGCGTAGGTCGTCGTACTGCCTGGAGCGTAGGCGGTTGTGCTGCCTGGAACGACGTAATTTGTTGTACCGCCTGGAACGTAAGGTGCTGTAGTATCGGGCGCGTAGGCTGCTGGGCCGTCCGTGGCTGGGTATGCATAGTCTCGACTTCTCCGGGGCGACCGGTCCGGCTGGCCTCTGCTGGCCGAGTTCGAATGGGGACGGCCCTGCATCTGCGAGTTGTTGCCGCGGTCTTCTCGGCTACGACGAACCCCTCCGGATTGAGCGGGCGCGACCTTGCCGTCTGTTTGCGCGACATAGTCGGCTTGGTGCAAAGCGACGTTCGGTCTCTCGACACTAACCTCGGGGTCGAACACCTGCGCTTCCTTATCGTCCAAGTCCTGTCCCGGATTGGCCGTCTCGAATTCGAGCATTTTGATGAACATGTAAAACCCTGCCGCCAATAACGAGCCGAGGATGGGGCCAAGCCAGTAAATCCAGTGATAATGGTAGAATTCGTGGAGCACCACACTCGGACCGAATGATCGTGCCGGGTTGAGCGAGCCTCCAGTCCAGTAGAGACCTGTCCGACTTTTTAGCAAGCACTCACGATCAGAGGTAGATATATGGCACACCACTCAGCTCGGCGACGAAGAGGGCCAACCCAATGCCAATGGGCGCGATGAAAGTACCCTTGTGTTTCTCCGCCGCTAACATGAATATCGTGAAGACGAGCTCGGCGGTGAGAAACATCTCGATGAACAGACCCCTGACAACGCTGGTACCGCCGCCGAGAGACGTTTGAACGTTCAAGGAGCCTGGAAAGAGAACCGACACGAGAGCGGCCGCGGCGATGCCACCAAGTATCTGCGACAGAATGAGTAGGACCGACCGTACCATCGGTAAGGCCCCAACCAAAAACATTCCAAAGGTCACCTACGGAGATTTTGTCAACGGAAGGGTCCTCTCCAGTCAGATCGGAACAAACGTACAGCTGGATTGAAGAGGCCTCCGCTGATCCGGAAAAACACCCAGGCGTTGACGGCCAAAGAGAAACCGAAGGACAGACTGATGTAGAGCAACTGGGCAGGGTTTGGAGCGACGGTAATCGTCGTTCCGCTTTCACCTTGTGTCTGAGTATTTGCGACCTTTGTTCCCGAGAAGGCAAAGAAGAGGAAGAGGAAGGTGCCGGTGAACTCGCCGGACATGGCAATGAAATGGTTCCGGAAGCTGTCCGGCATGAAGCCGATGAGAGGCAACCGTTTGCCATGACCCTTGGTAGTGCCAATGTTCATGACTGCTGGTCGATCTAGTAGGAGAGAGAAATGGTAAGGGAAAGGACAGGGCTCGGAGAAGATAAGAGACACACGACGAAGGAGCAATTGATCAATGAAGCTCGATCAACGCTGCAGCAGAAGCGACTCTCGAGGCTGAGAACGATCCGAGGTGAAAAAGAAGTGGAAGGTTTTCAAAAAAGAAGGGATGGGAAAATAAGAAGCCTGTTCTGCGGCTGGGGGAAAGAACTAACGTACCTGCCGTCGACGTCTAATTCTGGCGTCATCTGGGTCAATTAGCTACCTTACTACTCTACCTCAGGTTAGCTGCTGTAACTCTTATGAAATTTCGATCTCGGAAGAAGCAACTACGACGGTGAGGTGGTAATTCCATCCAGTCAGAATGCGGATAGAAGAGGAGCCAGAGCGGTTGAGGTAAGATGCGTGGCACGGCCAGTGACTGCTTTGGTGACGGTAGACGCCCTCTTGACTGGAGACCGTACATTACCTTGATAGAGGTACCAGGTATCTTTGACACCTTGGGTCACTGCCTTAGGTACCTTACCTTACTCCGTACCTATACCTTAACAGGTAACTGAATACCTTCATGTACAGTACGTCCGTAAGGAAGCTGCAATCCGGTGCTTCCAAGCATCTTTTGCTGTCAAAATCTAATGTGTTTTGACCGATCAATATCTTTTTATTGCTCGGAAAATGCCCAGGTAGCGTTATGCACTGTGCTGGACTTTATGCAAGCGGGAGAATTTTAGAGGATGGAGATCCAACTGCCGAGTCGTTACTAAGGTAAGGTAAGGTAAGATACACTCCAGCCTCCGGGCCGAGACTGATCGTCATCATTGTCATCGTCGCTTAATGCTTAAGGAGATCTGGACTAGCCCTTGGCCTGAAAAGGAAGTGATCGCTCAACTCTTCCTACCTATTGGTAATACCGGGAGCCGGAATGGGATCCAGATGTTCTTATGTAAGCACTGTTGGACGTCCTGAATCCTCATAAACTATCCTGACAAGGCTGAAATATAAACAAAACCTCATATTTCATTTGCGAACATTCCCTGGCAAAGACCCTCCGACTGACTTACCTGGTACAGTACCCACACGATGAGATCTTCCAAATTCCCATACTCTAGTGCTTCATGCCTCCCCCTCCGTAAAGATGGGCCTAAAGATGCGGCATGCCGTTGATGGAAAGTTCAGAATCCTTGAATCTCTTCTAACTAGTCCTGTACTTCGTAAGAGGGGAATGATTCTGTGTACAGATGTCAACTTATGAAATCATGTCGGTATACTCATTTTCATTGATATATTCCAATATCGACGGTAGGTAGCGAGTTCTAATATCCATTCCTTCCAAGCTGCTGTCAAGACCAAGTATCCATGTGTGCTAATCCCCTTCGGGCTAGTCTGCGCTCGGCTGTGCTTGGCATGAGCGCCACACAGGGCAGTCAAAAGATACCTACAGTACGAAGGTACATGCGCCTCATCCTTGGCATTCATGAGGGAACCTCATCCATCTCACTACTTCCGTTTACCTTTCATTCTCCATATCGCCGCTTCCCATAAGGCAGATATCCTCAGCGTCATCCTCAGCGGCCTCTGCATGAGAGACATCATCTACTATCATCCAGCTTCGAGCTGAGACGGCACGGTTTTGCCCGCAGTCTCAACACTACCGCCACATCATGCGGCCCCTACGATTGGTCCTCCTTGTCATTTCCTGTGTGCTTTGTCCGACCATCTTCACCTTTTTCACCCTACTTAGTGCGCATCCTCGTCAGCATGTATCGACCTCTTCGGCCGGGGCGCATCGAGAATCCGGCTTCCGGACCTGGTTCTCTTTCCACTCGCCCTCCTCCCTCTTCCCGCCATCTGCCATCATCAGTCTTACGGATGATAATTCGACCTTCTTCCTGGCGAGACCTGCCGCTTTCGGCCCTCTCTTGCCGTCGAAAGGGTTGAGCGGTCAACTGTGGGTCGGTAGTGGCTTTGGCGACGATAGTCTCCGGAGAGGTGGGTTGACCATGGGCACTGAAGGCGAGCTTGGCTGCAGCGATGTGCCTGGCTGGGCGGACGGAGATAGCAACAAAGCCGATTCCAGCTTCACCACGGGTTTCCCTTCGAAGCGGAAAGCCATGAGCCACAGAGGAGATCAGGCGGTGAAGTCGATCCACGAGGTGGAGACATCGAGATCTACGACGGCCCGTAACGGAGATAAACTCGGTGCTCTATCGAAGGACGCGGTGATACCTTCGGAGGAGGATGGTACCGACGATTACCTCCACCATCCACTTCCCGGTTCTGAGGCTCTACGTTCGCCCATGAGAATGCGACGTGACTCTTCTACTGGGAAAGGCAGGTTTGCGGCACACGCCGACATTCAATCTCTGCAAGAGAGCGCTGAGATTACCGGAAAGATTGCTCTCTTGAGTCGGGGAGGCTGTGGCTTTCTGGAGAAGGTCAAATGGGTACAGCGACGGGGTGGCGTTGCATTGATAGTGGGAGACCATACCCGTGGTGGAGGGCTAGTGACGATGTACGCCCGCGGTGACACTTCGAACGTGACGATACCCTCATTGTTCACCTCTCATACCACTGCGCATCTATTGTCATCCCTCATCCCACCGAAGGGTTCTGCGGACGACCTCTTTTCCCCGATGTCGGCAAGAATCGGGCACGATGAGAACAAGATCCCCATAGGAAGCAACAGAAGCAAGAGCGGCAAAAAGTCCAAGGGCAACCGTGACGGGGCGGACGTCGCATCAGCAACGCACAAAGTCACACCAATTTCAATCTCTAGACCTACTATCGTACCAGCCTCGACCAAGGCACCGTCGCCCGGGGATCCGGATTCGGCTTCTCGTTCGGAAGTTGATAGAACTTGGCTCGGTTCTATCTTGGCAGTCTTTGGCCTCGGCGACCGCGGCTCAGAGTCTCGTCTTCCGGATGATAGCAGACGACCGCCCAGTAGCGGTCACCTGAACTGGGTTCCGATCGGCGATCGGGTAGATGACGATATTGTTGACCCCAGAGTGGAGACCGAACTTCGTGGTGCAACCAAGAATGCCAAGCTGGGCGCATTACAGAGCCCGGAGCGCCATCAGAGTCCTGGAGATGACTTCGTTATTGGGGTACAAGATTGGCGGGATCCCGATTTACTTGGTGTAGAGGACGTTATCGGCTCTTCGAGCTCATCAGCTTTACAGAGTAAAGAGACGCTGTCGGCATCGAGGCATAAAACGAAATCACCGGCAGTGGTGAAGTCACCGGAGATATCCAACGAACGATTGACGAAAACCTCTCAGACAGGCGAGGCGGTTTGGGAAGGTGGTAGTATCACACCAGGGAGCGGGGAGTATGCAAAGCCAGGCGATGAAGGCGCAGACTTTGCCGAAGCTCTCAATCCGAGTACTGCCGACACTCAGACCACCGCCGATGGCAAACTACCGTCGGACGAAGGAAGCAGGGGATGGTTCCAGCGCTTGCCCTGGCTTGGAAGTGATGATGATGATGACGATAGGTCAATCAAACCAGTGCATTCGCAGCATGGTGATCACGCTCCACACGGTAACGACCAAGCCAGCAAAGGTGCACCCCATGTTGTTGAAGACTTGTACGGCAATGATGGTGATCTAGAGGCTGGAGAAGGGCACGAAGGGCTCTGGGTCACGCTTACGCCTACGAGTGTGTCTGCGAGTCCGTTTTTCGATACTCTTCTTGTGCTTGTCGTCAGCCCGCTCGTGACTTTGACTATCGTTTACGCACTTCTCTTGCTACGGTCCCGTATCCGACGTCGTCGCTGGCGCGCTCCAAAATCGGTGGTGGACCGGCTACCGGTAAGGACATATCAAACCATGACGTGTTCCTCAACCCCGACATCCCCCGCGCCAGTCTCGCCAAACTCCTTGTTACCCACCAGTCCGCTGTTACTGACCGGTTCGCGGTCAACTTCACCACGGCCACGGCCACGGCCACGCTCACGCACGACCTCGGAAGTTGGAACAGCCGTCACGGCGTCGCCGGACAAGTCAGCCATGAGAGCTTCACCACCGCTGCAGCACGAGAAGCTTGCAGGATCTCCGCAGTGGACGAGACGCTACACGGGGACGCAGGTGGAGTGTGTAGTATGCTTGGAAGAGTACGTGGACGGCCAAAGTCGGGTGATGAGCTTACCGTGCGGCCATGAGTTCCACGTTGAGTGCATGTAAGGCCGCGTCCCTTCCACCTAGCCACGATCGTCTTGACTGATGCACCACCGCAGAACCCCCTGGCTCACGACGCGCCGACGTACATGCCCCATCTGCAAAGGTGACGTTGTCCGTTCCATGCACGGCAGCTCCTCATCCACCACCGCCGAACCGGCCTACCGCGACGACCCAACCGAAGAATCTCCAACGGACGGACGTCGGACGAGGAACGAAAGCCCATCCGCCGCCATGGCCGTGCCGCACACCGTCGCCGAGGGGGAGTCGGATCTGGAGAGAGGGGTCGACATGGCGGCAACACTGGTCAACGACGATGGTAGCGCGTCACGAAGTGGATGGAGGGGCCTTGCCTCGTTGAGCCTCTCGGCGTTGAGTGGCGAAGCGGCGTGGCGGCAGGCTCGGGCAGAGCAGGAGCGGAACAGGTGAGGAGCGGAACAGGTAACGAGGGATGCGGGGGAGTGCCTGCCGTCGCCGGGTGACGTCTCTTCTCTCTCTCTCTTTTGATGCACGGAGCGACCTGTTGCTCGGAGTCAAGCGCGTGAATGGGTCCGGAGCGGGTATTGCCGTTGCGCAAGTTGTACTTGCATGCGACCGGCGTAAATCATCCGTCACTCCCTTCAAGTTTTCCTTTTCCCTGTTCCCTGGACCGTTGTTTACCTACCTATACCTACCTTACCTAGCCACAACGGCAGCAAGGACAGAGTTTGTCGAGTAACTTACAGAATACCTGATGAGGCATAAGTCATTGAAGGACCATTACTTCAGCCTCCCTTGTGTCATCAAGGGATTAGATCTACGGCAGCCTCCAGCAGGCAATGGCAAGCAGTGGCAGTGCAACGATCAGGGGGCCCAAGAATCCCCTATTTTTGCACAAATACCATCACTTACCTTACCTTACATAACGTAGCGCAGGTACCTAACCTTTTGATCGCCATCTCATTCCAATCACGCGCGGGGCTGTAGCGGGGGCAAACTTGGAATGGAAGTGGGATGATGGGAAGGTGCTGCATGGTGACATCATTTGTAGGAACCCCGCCCTTATCATCAGCAGAATTGAGGGGCCTGGACCTGCCTTACCTTACCTTACCTTATAAGGTTACCATACAAATAAAATTAACAACACATCATAAGGTACGAAGTACCTTCACCGCCACATGTAACATCCACTCAACACAACAAGCAACAGATACAGCATTACAGCTAACTTACACGATGATATCGACTAGGTACGGTATATGATATTTGTAGACACCACTCATCATCAGCCAAAGGAACATCAACATCTGAAATGCCTACAGTAAGGTACCAATCAATCATGGCAGGTACCTTAACTTATGTACCTTGGTAGGTCTTCCTCAATGTCAAGCTGACCAGTACCATGAGGGAGGTACCATGTGGCATTGAAATCAAATAGGCTATGTGACCTAAACCTACCTAGGTACTGTACCTAACTTAAAGCTTAAAGAGGTGGGACGCTGAACAATACCTGATGAGCAACTGCAACTGCGACTGCAAGCAAACACCGATGACCGCTCTTATACTGGTGACGGTGATGACAATGGTGGATAATGATATGACATTCATATGATGTTAGGTACCAGGTATGGATCTCACCTGCTTGCTGCTTGCTTGAAACTTGGCAGGAGTAGCCAGAGCCAGGTACAAATAAATACATATCTTAAGTTATCTAGATAAGGTATAGGTAGGTACGGGTGAAGCGTCCTTGTAACTTACTTGTACTGTACCTGCCCACAGTTCCTACCGTACCTACCTTAGGTACCTTACGGTATGCAGTCGTGATTCACTCCACTACTTAAAACCCCACCATCCTCCCATCACTTCTACCTCTTCCCACTCCATCCATTCTCTCCACTCCCTCCACTTACAACAATCACACTTTCTCCCCCTACAACCCTTGAGATAACTCCATCAATCAACAAAAACTCTTAACAATCTATCTTTCAACCCGCAAACATGTCCGGCCTCATCAACAAGGTGAAGGAGGCCCTTCACAGCGGCGGCGACTCAAGCAACACCTCCAATGACGATACAGGAACCACCCAAGGACACCGTAAGCTCCACATTTTTGTATTGAGATTTTGGAGATTTCTTGATCTGACGCTAATTATCTACAAGACTCGGGTCACAACACCAGCGGCACCAGCGGCACCACCGGCACCACCGGCAGTGGCCTGACCGGAGACAATACCTCCTCTGGTATGGGATCCACAACGCGCACTGGCATGGGCTCTAGCACCACCGACTCGCGTCTTGAACGTGACCTTGGTAAGCATGAACCTTGTAACGCCATCATCTGAGCTAACAGCCACTCCCTCAGAGGGACGCTCCGGTATGGGATCGACGACCGGTACCGGCATTGGTTCTGGTATGGGATCTACAACGGGCACTGGCATGGGCTCTAGCACCACCGACTCACGTCTTGAACGCGACCTTGGTAAGCATGAATCTTTTGACATCATCATCTGAGGCTAACAGCCACTTCTTCAGAGGGACGCTCCGGTATGGGATCGACGACCGGTACCGGTATGGGCGGCTCTACGACCGGATCTGGCCTTGGCGGTTCTACAATGGGAACTGGCATGGGAGGCTCTACGAGCGGCATGAGTGGAACTGGCATGGGTGGCTCTACGACCGGATCTGGCCTTGGCGGTTCTACAATGGGAACCGGCATGGGAGGCTCTACGAGCGGCATGAGTGGAACTGGCATGGGTGGCTCTACGACCGGATCTGGCCTAGGCGGTTCCACGACTGGGACCGGCCAACACGGTCATCATCACGGTCACCATGGCCGTGAGGAGGACATTGTCCATGGTGGCGAACATTACACCGTGACCGCTAAGAAACTTGACCCTCATGTCAGTGGAGGTGGGCCTCTGGAGACCGTTGCTGGTGAGGTGGGTAGCGGTCAACACCACCATCAGGGTCACCACCACGGTACAACTGAGTCGGGAGTCACTGGCTCTGGTATGAGCGGCTCTGGTATGACCGGCTCCGGCATGACTGGCTCTAACACCACTGGGTCAGGATATGGTTCGGGTACTACTGGCTCTGGCATGACCGGCTCCGGCATGACTGGATCTGAATCAGGGTACGGCTCAGGCAATACTGGCTCTGGTCTTACTGGCGCAGGAGCTCCCGGCTCCGGCTACGGCTCCGGTACCACTGGCACTGGAGCTCCCGGCACCGGCTACGGCTCCGGTAACACTGGCTCCGGCTTGACTGGAAGCAACACAACAGGCACTTCTGGTGCAGGACCTCACAACCCCGGCATGATGAAAAAATTGGATCCTCGGTATGGATTCGGTCGTTCTTTGGGTAGTCACCGCTAATTCTTGCTTAGTGTTGACTCAAACATGGATGGCAACCGGGGCATCGGTGGCGGCGGCTCCCGCTCGTAAGTCAGTGACATGAATTATCCACATGCTTCACTGGTCGAAGCTGACATGCTACCAGCTCTGTGACAGGTACAGGAAAGCGAGACCCTCGTGATGCGGCGCACGTTCCACCCAGTGTCCTTGCTCAGCAGCTAGGGGAGCCTCAGATCATGCACGATGACCACACCCACAATCGCGCCGGTCGTCATGGCAGCACCGTTGGCGATGACATCCGTGCGTATGGTGGTGGACATCAGTAAATGATCAGGTTTCTCTGGCGCACGAAAAGGGCTCGATTGCTATGATACCCTCACTTTCTTATGCTGTCTGAAGGGGCGATGCCTGACACTACGTGTGTGATAGCACTCTAGTTTGCTCGTCTCAGAAAATTAAATGAAGCATTTGCAGCCAAAGACTGAATCTAATCCGTGCCGTATTCTTGGATGATAAAATTAGTGGGGGCAAAGCTGTTTAATGGTCTCTGTTGTAACCCTACCTGTTAGGTCAGGAACCAAGGTAAGGTACCTACTGTTCAAAGTCTGCTGACTAATGTCCGATACATCGTCCCTCGACCTCAACTCCCTCTATCTCAGACAGCATTCAAGCTATTAACGCCATCTACGCTCGGAAACCAGTTTGTAAATACAGATAGACCGTAGCGGGACAGTCTAAACTCTTTGAGTTTACGACGACGATCTCCAAGCCTCAAGGATCGTTCTTTCCAGTCCATCCCAACCTTTATCTCCAACCCCTTTGCATGTTGCCGTTAATAACCCAACAGTTCCTAGAAAGTACAAAGTCGTACAAAGTCACTCTGTTCCAGAACACCTCTTTCTCTCCCGTCTCTCTCTCCTCTTTCTCTTCTCTCCTCTCTCTCTTCTCTTTCCATATTTTCAATGATCTAACACCGATGACTGTAATAATATCTCGCGGCATATGGTGTCGGATTGCTCGGCCTCGCAATCTGCGGCCTCATCTCCGTGGAAGAGCACATCCCGTTCGCGCTCGCGGCTTGCCTCTCGCAACTCTCTATTATCCTCTCACCATTCAGCAGTCTCATAGTTTTTGGTTGGACTGATCTCGGCGTCGGTTCGCTCGGCGGTCCCGTCTGCCGACCCATCGGAGCAGAAGAGCACATCCCGTTCGCGCTCGCGGCTTGCTTCTCCCAATTCGCGACGGTGTGCTCGCCGAGCCAAGGTCTGATTGGTTTTGGATGAAATAGTGGGGGTGCGCTATATTCTACCGGGACGTCTGGTCCATACTCCTGTCTCGCGCAGCGGATTATTCCTTCCGATGTGTCCGGCGTGGGCGGGAGTCTGCCTTCGAGCGCGGCAAGAGTGGCGGCGAGATGTGCGGCTCGTGTTGGATCGCGAGCTGGTTCCCAAACTGAATCGCTTGCCTTGTTTTCGGTTTGGCGAGTTTCCGTGATTGAGGAGGTAAGAGGGGGTAGGAGATAGGGTGCAAACGAGTGAGGGTGTGGGGTGCGGTGAGCATCGTTCCGAGATAAACTGATCCCTTTGTTTTCGTTTCCCGGGACCTGATCGAGTCTCGAAGCCTGAGCATTACAGAACACTTGCCGGGTGTTGCTGACGTCTTTGAATATCATGCCTGGTTTCCTCCTGAGCATTGGCTTGCCGCCGGAACTCGCCTCATTGCTATCGTCGCGCCAGACGTTGAGCGAGGTCGTGGTTTTCATGAGCCCGCCAGCTCCCTCAGAAGAGGAAGGGCCTGGATATTCAGAACACGCTGGCCTTGTGACGGGAGCCGAGGGTTTGTGGTATAGTGGAGATGTCGCATCCAGTTCCGATCGTCCGCTTTGAATGGAAGGTGTGCTGTCGGAGCCTCGAAGCTGTCGAACGTTGAAGGCCACGGGAGAGACGCGATGGGCTTCGATATCGCCATGGTGGTCGACGCCCATAACCCAAGCACCCTCGTCGACCGAGGAGCCAGAGCGAGGATCGCTGCTGAAGTGGGAGGTTTCGATGTCTCCATTGTGATATCGAGTACCCTCAAACTGGCTTGGACCGTATCGAAGTACCGTCTGCTTGGGTTTGGTCAGCTGCGTCTTCAATTAATCATCGTAATCTCAGTTTGATACTTACGCTGCTAGATGGCAAACTGCTAGGGCTACTGTTTTCCTTTTCGCTACTTGTGTCGACGGAGTCGTCGTCCGTTGCGTCCACCGCAGCCTCGTTTTCATCACTTGACTGGTGGTCTCGCGCAGATGGTAAAGACAGGGAATGGTTTTCCAGGATCAGGTTGGCCTCTGCATCCACCTCAACACCGTCAGATGCATCTTCATCTTGGATGCTCTCATCAATCGTGAGACAATCAGATGTTGAGATATCAGCACGGTCTTTGCGTTCCTTCTTGAAAGTCTCAACTGCGTCACCGTCGTCGCCTTCTTGATCAGTATCTTGGTTTGAAAACCTCTGAGGCGTTGAGCGAACACTACGATAGGCCCAGCCCTTTTGGAAATTACCAAGGGGCACACCTCCATCGGATTCATGAGCGGAGCTCGTCTCCGACGTTGCATCGAAGTTTGATGACTCCGTCCACTCTGTCCGATCTCCCTCTCCGTTTCCTGTCGTACCGCCGTCTTGAACTTGATGAACATCCTCTGTGTCAAACGATAAATCCGATGTCGAGTGATGATTCCAATCTTTCAGTTTGCCCGCGCTCTTCCCTGCCCTGTCGGCGATATCAACTGGACGAGTAATATCACCTATGTCGCAAAGTGCATCAGAAGCTGGGTGGTCGCAGAAACCGTCCCCTTTGCCCTGGCTATGGTTTCCTGTAGCGTTCTCATCGATATCTTGAGCAACGACATTCTCCTTGTCAGACAATGCATCAGAAGCTGAATCGTGGCCATCACTCGGCCCTTTTCCCTCCTTGGTGTTTGCTGCAGCATCATCCTCGTTTTGATGAGCAATATTCTCATCGGTGGACAGTGCATCGGATTTCGATGTACTACCGGTGTTGCTTCTATGCCTAAAATGCTCCTCGTTGGACAAGGCATTTAGCGTTGAGAAATCATTACATTCTTTCCCGTCTTCCACACTGTCATTTGTTGTCCCGCTGCCAATCTTTTGACCAGTGGTGCTGTTGTTTGCCGACGCCCCAGAGGTTGAGCAAGTATTACAAGATCTTGCGTCACCCTTGTTGCTTTCCGCTGTAATAACGGCGTTTACTTCATTAAGGAAACTCCGGTCAGCTTCGTCAACGAATTCGCCGGGCTTGTCGTGAGTGTCCAGAGTCCCGAACCAATAGACCTTCGATTCTTGGACCTGGGATTCGGCGAGAGTCACGGATCCCTTGTTGTCGAAATTCTTGACATCAATTCCCAATATCTTAGAGATGGGCAAGGCTGCGATCTTTGAAGGACTGGATAAGGTCTTGGCTCGCCTCTGAATACATAGTGGCTTGCCACCGCCGTATTGGTGCTGATGGTTCCAACGGATGACCTGGATCACCACCAACTCCGCTGATGGCATGCCAGCAAATGACCGTTTCGAGGGAAGCTCTTGTGGCTTGATCATCAACTCGGACGATTGTCTAGCAACGCATGGCACTTTGCCAGGCAGCTGTTGCGGCTTAGGCTGCATCGGCATAGCCTTCTTAACCCTAGAGACCAAAGCCGTCAATTTGCTGGGAAGCTGAGGTCCATGCTGTTCTGGAATGCTTGGAGAAGTCGATGGTCTTGAGAACAATAGCCTGGAACGACATGACAAGGGTGGTATAACACTTCCAAGACGGCCATCGTCGTCATGAAGCAGTCCGAAACTGTCTACGTCTCTCCTCGGCACCGGACTTCCGACTATCTGCTGTGTGCTTGTGGGGTTCGAGGAGATCTTTGTCAAGGGCGGCAGTACGCTGTCTAGGTGGCGTCGATGGCCATACAGCATGCCGAAGCAGTCGACGCTATTTGTCTGTTCTGCTTGTCCGAATACTGTTCTCATCTTGTGGTGTGAAGGTTTACTTGGAAAGATGAGCATCTATGATGGTGATCAGGGCTCGTTGGTGACCTGTTCAAGTGTAGGAGCTGAAGCAACAAGATTGATGCTTTTGGTTGGTGATCGATGGAGGAGGAGGAAGAAGAAGAATGAGAGAAGTGAAGAAGGACTGGCACTTGGGCTACGGATGTGTTGGTCCTGCCTAACACTTACTCCACGCTGTGTGTTAAGGAGGGGACTAGCTCTTTGTCTACGTTGACAATGGCATTGTCTCTCAAGATTCATACTTCTTGAAGTGTTAACTTCCCTATGCCCGTTCTTAACACGGAAAGAGGACTAACCAACAGTCGTAGATACCGAGCAGCAAGACCGATTCTTCATCCTTCTGGGTCAAAGCCCTATCCATCATTGGTGCCCGAGCAACAAGTAGCTTTTCTTCTTGCATCTCTCCCGATCTCGAGGTGTTTGGAAGAAGGCTGAGTGTAAAGAGCAGGTTGGGCAGTCAGCTGCTATGCACGTGTTAGGGATACTCCAGATAGACAACGCCATTATTTCGGATGACTTTATCACTCATTACGTTGAGCCCTTCCCACCAAGCTACCACTCGAGAAGACATTTACAAGGACCAAGCATCAAGATCAGTTTCTCCCCGATGCTGGGCTAAAGGACACTTTGCTCTACGACCAGACATCTGGAAGGTATTGCTATCATGCCTTCTTTACACGTTGTTGCTGTCATATCGCGACTCAAGATGCAAGATGAAGTAGTCAATGTTTGGAACTGTGGTGTTACGGAGAGGTCGCTTCCTACGCAGATAACGGTACGGTTTACGCTTCTCGTGAGTTATGGTATTTTGTCCTCACTGTTGTTCCACTGAGGCTGTCCTGGTAGGAGATTAATAGCCTGGAATAGGGCTTGGTAAGCAGATAGCCCGAGGGAGGACCTCGGCCAACTTCCCTTCTTCATGCATCAAATCCTACGTACTGAGAACGCAATTGGAAGACTTCCATCCTATATCGCTCTAAGTTTCCACTCTACTCCATCTATCAGCCGTCATGGTCCGGTCGAAGTCGGTTGTGTCCGGCACGACCTACTGAATATTCCATAACACGAGAAGGACTAATAAATGATGAAGAGAGCGGGAGATAGCATGCGTAAATCTGTGCTGAGGTCGATGAGCCGCTGTTGCCGCTGAACAAGCGCTCGCTCTAGGCCTGGACTGTCGTAGGTGGATCTGGGTAGAGGAGTGTGCGGCCACAACGGTGAAAGGGCAGTTTTGTGGGGGCATCGGCGAAGATGGATGAGGGAAAGGGGGAGAGGGGAAAGAGGGTTGGCGTTAGAGTGAGAGCGATGTCCTTCATTGTGTGCATTGTGTGAAATTTTCGGCAGACATGGTTAAAGAAGGCTTCGTTGCGACAGTACTCAAGCAGCTCGGTATTGGGAGGAATGTATGGAAAGCTGTGGTCGGAGACGACGGAGTGAACTGGGTGAGGCACACTTTGTATAGACGTTGCAGGCAGGAGGCAGTGCAGGTTAGGTATAACATTGACATAAGATACCTCCAACCATGTCTGTCGAGTTCATGCCAGTAGGATATGTGCGGTAGGCATCTGCTATACGAGCTTTCTTCAAGGCGGCAAGTTCAGGGCTTGGATATCTAGATGGGAATCTGTGAATCAGTCCATAGAAAGTTGTCCCTATTCATTTACACTATGTAGAGTATATATAGGAAATGATGACTAAGACATAAATAGAGACACTTAGTAAGAGATGAGTAAGCAATGATATTACATTCTTTTCTACTGCATAGCCACAACAGTTCACTGATGTGAGTGCAGAGATTTGCTTAACATTCTGTAAAATTTCTATCTGCAATTTATATTCACATTATTTTATCTCACTTCACATTGCTATTGTTGTTCAGTGCAGATGACAACAACTTAAATTAGAAGAAGTTTACTTTTAATTATGCTTATAAAATTATTAATTATTTCTGTCTTAAAAAAAGCTTACAAAACTCTTTTTTTAATATGTCATTGTTTTGATTTTAATTCAAAGATTAACAATACATAGAATCAGTTAAGTGTTCTGTTTTTAATATTATTATTTTTTAATTTATAAGAATCTTTTTCTTAAGTCTTTTACATAGATTATATAAGCTCATATTTCTTTCATAAATCATCATCAAATCATTATTAATCATTATTAAAGTTAAGACTTTTTAATTTTTCTTTTTAACTTTACTATTTATTCACTTTAACTTTAACTCATCATGTTATTGTTGTAAGTCTTTACTGAGTTATTTTTAACTATTTAGTTTTTTCTTAATATTATGTAATGTCAAAACTTTCACTTTCTTCTAATTACATCTTTTTTCTATTATAAATATTGAAATTAAATTATTAACATTTCTTCAGCTTTCAATAATCTTCTATAATGTATTCATCACATCACTCACTTCAGTCAAGATCAGTTTGAAAGAAATAATGCTTTAGTGTGTTTTTGAAATGTTCTGTAATAAAAGTATAGATAAGTTTATCTATTCATAACATTTTTATATTTTATAAATTGTCTTTTAAAAAAAATCTTCTTTCTTTTCTATTAAGAGCTTATATAGTTCTTTCTTTTGTCTGTGATCTCATTTAACTCAAGATATGATTGAGAGTTCTTTATAAAAAAACAATAATGACTTTTTCTGTTTAAAAATCTCATCAACTTTAAAACTTAATTACTACATAAATAATTTAGCTTGTTTTAGACTGTTTTGCAGCTCTAAACTAGCTTAAAATTCATTGACATTAAAGATATATGCTTTTACAAATTAATTATTATAAATTAAATTTTGTAAAACATGCTCTGCAGACATTTTTAATGCATAAGTCTTTAATGAATGAGTTTTCAATATCTTATAAGATTTAAATCATTTAACTTTAAACTTCTGAGACTCTTCATTTCATATAAGCACTCAGTCTTCTTTCTTTATAATGCTTAATCACACTGTTTCATCATGAATTGTTTTTAATTCAATAGTCTTTCATAAAAGAATTTTATTAATAGTTATTTAAATTATCTGTATTTGCTCAACTCATTTTAACTAATCTTCAAAATCAATTTCTCTCAGCAATCAGAGATTGTTTAAGTTGTCTAATAATTATAAATTTATCTTATACAGTAAATAGAATAAGCTCTGTTTAGTTGTATTATGAGCTTGAATTTAGATCATAAAAAGTGTTTATAATAAGTATTTATTTTATAATTAAGTTAATTTACTCATAAAATATTTTGTAAGCATAAAGCTCAACATTTCATTTAGATTTTCTATCTTTTTATTTGTACAGAGATGATAAAGAGTCATTGTTCTATATTGAGTCTTAAGCTTTTTCAAATAGTAGATTACAATACAGCTGAGAAAGTTTGTATTATTATTAAATAGTAATTTTCTTAATAAATTATAATTTATAAAGATTTTATTACACAGAAAATCTGCAACTGTTGTTTTCATTGCATCTGAAACAGCTTTAGTTACAGATCAGTCTGTAACATAATTAATTGTTGTTATAATTCAGTAGTTTTCTCAGAACATTCAAGATAATATATTTATTATATTGATTCTTTATCTTTTAAACAGTAATAAGTTCTTGCAAGTTAAATATGAATATTCTTTGATCTCTTAATGTTTTCAGAGTCATTAAGCAACTTAATAGTTAAGACAATGCTTTGTAAACAATTTAATATTCTGTAATAGTTCATGTCATTAAGCTTAAAGTCAAATGACTTTTAGCAGTCTTGACACTTCTAGATGTTCATATTTAATGTATATATGTTTTAAAAAGTCTGCACAGTACTGAAACTGTAGAAATGATACTTCACTGTTGTTTTACTTTTAAATTAAATATGAATTGTTCAATTTCAAATTGTAATACAGTCAAAATTGATTCATTACATCATTTTTGCACACATACTTACAAAGTAATGACTTTTCAGATTCTGTATCATCTTTCAGATACAATATTATCACTTTCTTTCATTTTACATTGTCTAGTCTTCTCAGAGCATCTAAGAACACTTTATTTGCTGAATTTTTCTTTATAAAATTAAGTTAATAACTAATCAAATCTAATACAATAGTCTGAGCTTCAGATCAATATTAAATGTCAAGATTATATTATTGAAATTTGTTAATTCATTAAGTTAGCTGTTTAAATGAGTGTGATGTATTCTTTAAATATTGTAGATCTTCATAATTCATAATGATAGTTATAGTATAATCATTTTTAATATAGTACTATCAAGTTTGAAGTGCATGCTTAATGATCAATAACTTCTTTTTATAAATAGAATAATTGAGCTCTGCATCTTGTAACTTGTAATCATCATAAATAATTAAATAAAGTTTCTCATCTGTTTCATTCTGCATCAGAGCACAGTTAATTGCCTATTTAAAAGTGTTTGTTTCAATAATAAATGATTTGTGTACAGCTGCTTAAATAAATATTAATTTAAATGTAAGTGCATTCTTAAGCTGTTGAAAGACACTATTACATAATGCATTTTATATAATGAATCAATTCTTCATTGTTCTTCTTAAACAAATCTAATAACAATGCTGTAATTTATGCAAATTCTTATACAAATTATCAGTAATATAAAGTCAGTTCAAGAAACTGCTGTATGTAATGTGCTGTCTTTGAGATAGATCAATTCTTAATGACTGATATCTTGATAAAGATTGATCATAGTGTGTCTTGTTTCACAATATGTTTATAAAACTTAAGAATTTCTGTCTCAACAGTGCACTTACTAGACTTAACATATAGCTTATGTTTCTTTAAGATACTGAGAATGATTCATAAGTGTTTTTGATGATTCAAAATTGAGTTAAAAAAGATCAGTATGTTGTTAAGATATATTAGACAGAATTTGTTGAGTAAGTTTCATAATATAGAGTTCATCATTAACTGAAATGTCATTAAAGCATTGCATAGCTTAAAGAACATAGCTGTGAACTTATATTTGCTGTAATAAGTGTTGAAGACAGTCTTTTTTGTATCATTTTTGATTATATGAACTTGATAATAGCTCAAAGTAAGATTAAGCTTAATTAAGTATCAGGCTTTGCTGATTTAATCTAGATATTTCTGAATTCAGAGAAGTGAATATTTATTTTTAACAGTAATGTTGTTTAACACTCTGTAATCAATGCACATTCATTATGTATTCTTCTTCTTTTTAATGAACAGAACTGAGAAGCCTCATAAATTTATAGACTTACAAATCAAATCTTTATTCAGTAGCTTCATTATCTATTTAGTCTGTTTGTTCAGCTGTAGTTGTTACAGAAAGTAAGCATTTATGTTGACAGACTTAATGTTGCTGATGTTAATGTTATATTTAAATATCTATTTAGATGATAGTTTGTCTGATAAAGTTAATTTAAATATAAATTGAAACTCTTCAATAATGACTTATAGTCATTCATTCATAACAGTTAACAGTTCAGCTTTTAACTTCTTTGAGTTTTATTAAATTACTAATAAGTGTCTGATAATTCTGTAATTTTAAAGTGTCTTCATAATTGTATACTCTTCAATTACATTTAATGTCAATCTATTTACAGCTTGTTGCTGCTTTTTCAGAAACAGATAATGATGTTTTTATTGTCAATTCTGAATTGTTATACAGCTCATAACTTAATTGATCTGAGAATTAATGACTTTCAGTCAAATTAATCTCAGAATAAGATTATGTTCTTAAAGATTCACAATTCATACTTTTAATTGTTGTTGAAAGCTATTTATCTTGAGATGAAAAATCAGCTTTATGATTAACTAAATGATCTGTTTATTCAGCAAAAATATCTTAAGCAGTTTGATTTTATATTAACTATCAATCAACATTTAATTGATAACTATCAAGAAGACATATATTTAATTCATATTTAAATTAACTAGTACTTCTATGTTTATCTTGTTCAGTCTGTCTTGAATGTGATCTGCAAGAATTTATGTATTTAAATTGAGAATGTTAATTTAACTAAAGATTTGTCATGATATCACTATGCACTCATATCAAATCATAGTTGAATTCCTTACACAATGATTAATAAGCAAAGTACTATATAGACAGTCTTTACATACAAATTTTTTAAGTTTCTTAGTTATTAATCTTCATCAATACAAGATTTTAACATTAAAACTTCATTAAATAGCTATTGTAATGCAGTGTCTTACATAGTTACATATCTTACTCATCAGTCTCTTATAAATAAGAGACTGGTAAATTTACAATTTTAACAACTTTATCTTTTTAAAGAATGACAATTCATTACATTGTAATATGCAAACTAAAAATCAGCAAAATAAAGTAAAATCATTCTCTGACTGTATTGAGACTTAAGTAATCTTTAAAGAACAGAAATCTATACAGATTCAGATTGTTATTTAGACTGTAAAGAAGAAAAATTAACATTTAGATGAACAGATTTGTCTGACTGAAATTAGACAGATTAATAATGAGAAAAGATGATAATTCATAAAAATCAATTGTGAATCATAAGCATTTAATATACATAATGAGATTAATGAACTTCTGAGAAATGAAGATTCTTAAGTTTCATTTAAGAAAGAACTGCATACAGAATCTTTTTATGTTTTTGTTAGCTCTTTAAGTTTAATAAAGTGATATGCATTCAAAGTCATGTATGCACTTTCAGCAAAATAGATGCAATGATTAAAGAACTTATTTATATATAATGAGAAATTTATTTATGAACATACTGAGTTTATATGCAGTGCTGTAATGACATTTCACTTAAATTTCTGAAAACTTCTTTAATAATTACAATAAAATTCTCTTTGTCATGTAGTTCTTAGCAGAAGAATCTTAAGATGCATAATTTTGCTATATTAATGAGAATGAACTTCTAAATAATAAATTATAAATATTCTTTTCAAAGTTTCTGCTCAATCTTGTTGAGAACTCAGTGAACTGTGAATTTAGTACAGTACAGAAATACTTAAAAGTCATGCAGAAATTTACTTAATCAGTTTAAGTTTTTACAACATATCTTAATATGCTGAAGAATCAGCTCTTAAGCTATGTAGAGAAACAGAGAATAAGTTATTTTTTTATAAAATTTTAATTAAAGATTTAAGTGACTTTAATTAATTATTAAGATCTTTTAAAGATGAGAAAAAGTTTAATAATTCTAATTGCTAAGCTAGAGATTAATCAGTGATCTGTAAATAATTATACAGTTTAAAGTTACATTATTAAGAAAATCTATAAGCATCATTTACATTCTTTTACTCAGACAGCAAAGTCACAGCAGAACAATCATCTCAATTCTGAGACTACAAAATTAAGTTATTATAATAATGTAAATAAATTCTGTTTTGAGACTGATGTCAAGAAGAATGACTGCTATAACTATGAAAGATCAGATCATTTTATAAAGAACTGTAGAAGTTCTTTAAAAAATCTTAATTACATTAAGATTAATGTAGTTAAGGCAAAAAAGACAGAGCCTTATTGACTATGCTTTAGTGACAAAAATTAAATTAGAAATCATAAAGAAATTTAGCATTATAAAGAAAAATTAAGTCTAAATTGAATTTAGTTAAGTCTTTATCAATATATTGTTGAACACTGCAGCAGAAATTAATGTGATGTCTTAGTGATATATTATTGCTCATTAATTAACATAAATTAATGCAGAACTTCTGAGATCAGAGCTTTTAAGAGAACAATATGTTTATTGCTATAATGTATATTTAATGAAGCATAAACTCATTAACAGTTAAAAACAGAAGCAAACTGAAGAATAATTATTCTATATCTTAAATAAGAATGAATCTAAACTCATTTTTAATCTTTTAGATCTGAAATGACAATGTATTCATATCAATTATAACTTATATACATAACGCTATAAAATAAAACAGATATCTCTGACTATTAATGAGTCTGAAGTGTTTATTAATAACATTTAAAATTAATCTATTATTTATGTATTGTTAATAATGTCTAAGTTAAGCTCATCAACAACTGCTGTACATGTTGTTAACAAAATGTCAACACTATTTTAACAATACAACAAATATATAAATGTGTTCTCTGAAGAGAATGTTAGCAAATTATTATTTCATTAAGATTATAATCATATTATAAAGATAAAGAAGCATAAATTACTTTATAATTTACTTTATAATCTGTTAGAAACAGAGCTACAAATACTTAAAGAATATTTAGACAACATCTTAATAAAAAGATAAATACAACATTTTATTAGCTCTGCAGAAGTATCAGTTCTGTTTATTTTAAAAAATAAAAAAAGCTTATATTTATATATTGACTATAAAGATCTTAACAAAATTACTGTTAAGAATTGTCACTCTCTGTTGCTGATTAATGAGATACTTAATTGTTTAAGTAAAGTTAAGATGTTCATTAAACTAAATTTTAAGAATGCTTATCACTGCATTAGAATTAAGAAAGACAATAAGTGAAAGACTGTGTTTTATACATGTTACAGTCACTTTAAGTACATAATTATGTCATTTAAACTAATTAATGTCTTGATAACTTTTTAAGTCTATATTAACTGAGCATTAACTGAACTAATTGATGTCTTTTATATAATATATTTAAATAATATCTTAATCTATTTCAATTTTTTAAAAGAACATCAGAGCCATATAAAACAAATTCTGAAGTAACTTTAACAGTTTAAATTGTATGCAAATTTAAAGAAGTGCACTTTTTATATTATATAAATGAAATTTCTTAAGTTCATTATCTTCACTACTGATGTTTTAATGAATCAATGATGAGTCAAAATCATAAAGAAATGATCAGTATCTAGAAGCTATCATAAAATATAAATATTTATAGAGTTTGCAAACTTTTACTGTCACTTTATACAGAAATATTTTAAGATCACTGCTTCTTTAACTGATCTGTTAAAAGACAGCAAGAATGACAAGAAGATAGATGCATTTAAGTAATTATAAATGACAGTATAAGCATTTTGCAAACTTCATAATGTTTTTACATAGATATTTATTCTAATGCACTTTAATTTAAAGCTAAGAGCTCAGATCAAAACTGATGTCTTAATAGTTAAGTTAGCAGATATTTATTTATAGCTTTAAACAGATATTCAATGACATTTTGTTGTCTTCTAATTAAGAAAGTTAAACTTAATCAAAACATACTATGAAACTTATAATTAAGAATTATTGATAATTATGAAGACATTTAAACACTAATGACACTATCTTAAGAATAGTCATTATCTCATTAAGATACTTATGAATCACAATAATCTACAAGAATTTATGAATGTAAAATCATTAAATAGAAGACAAATACACTGAGTTATGAGACTAACTGCTTATGATTTTATAATTACACATTAATTAGAGAAGACAAACTTCATTAATGTGCTGTTGAGATGCTTTAACTACAAAGTTAAGAAAAACATAAATAGATTGCTGTTAACATTGTAATGAAAGCTGATTACATTATTTTAAGAATTAGAATTAAACATTATTGCTTTAATTAATCAGATCAATGCTTGAAGCTTAGATCTGCAAATTATGCTGATTATTTTATTAAAAGAATATTGATTAAGTACTTAGACTGAAGATCATAACTATTAAGAACAAGTCAATGAGAGATTTAGAAAGTTTTCATTCAGAAATGAACTGAAAAATAATGATTATACATTTAATTTATCTATATACAACATAATAGAAGAGCTGCTTAACTTTGTTGCTGAAATTACTGATTGTAAACAGTTCATTTTATGTATGTTGATTCAGAAAGTAATTAATAACAAAACAGTACATAATGAAAAGTAATTATTCTTTTTTAAATTTATTTATTTCTTGCAGAACACTGATGTTCTAACAGTAAAGATGTGACAAGACTTGAAATTACAAAGTAACTGTAGTCATTAAGACATTAATGACAGTTTATAAATGTTTAATTTTACTGAATTACTTTATTACAAAAACAAGATATACATATTATCTGACAAAGTCATCAAGAATGAGCTTATAAAGCTGCATCATAATGATGTTTTAACAGAACATTATGAAGTAAATAAAACAATCAATCTGCTGTTTAAAAAGTATTACTTAGTCAACATAACAAATGATGTTCAAGAATATGTTGCTTTATGTACTGTATATTTAAGAGTTTAAGTATTAAGATATCACTTATATGATAAATTACAGTTATTGTCACTATTTATTTAATCATAAGAAAAGATAACAATGAACATAATCATTGACTTACTGTCTAGTAGATAAGAAACTGATGTTTATGACTTCATACTGATAATTGTAAATCATCTTATAAAAATAACTCAATATATTTTTGTTACTAAAAAACTCACTGTGATCAAGTTAGCTGACATATATATTGAACAGATCATATATTGCTATGAAGAATTCAGAAATATTGTTTCAGACTGAGAATCAATCTTTATCAGTATATATTGATCTGAATTTTATTATTAACTTTAAATAAAGTGAAGATTAAGCATCATCTTTTATTCATAAATTGATGATTAAATTAAAAGACAGAATCAAATTCTAGAACATTATTTATATTATTATTATTGTGAAAAACAAGATAACTGAGTGTTCTTTCTGTTAATAATAGAGTTTGTGTATGCAAACAGAATATATATACAACAATTAATTAAACACTATTTAAGACATTAATGAGCTATTACTTAAGAATTGCTCAATATGTTAAGAATAATGTCTGTAAAGAGAAGATGTCAACAGTAAAAGACTGAGTACAGTAAATGAAGAAAATCTGTATTACAATGATAAAGTAATGATAAGCTGCTGTAAAAGCATAAGTTAAGTACTTTGACAAAAATTATGTTCAAAAAAGCTACAACATTAACAATTTAATGTTATTGTTCATCAAGAACTTAAAGCAATACAGATTAAGCAAGAAACTATTGTATAAATTTATTGAGTCTTTTTAAATTATCAATCTTATTAATAAACAAACATATTAACTGACTCTGCCTGCTCACTACAGAATTCATAATGTATTTTATGTCTTATATTTAAAGTTTTATAAACATTGTCTAAATAATAATTCTTTATCAGAACTGTTCTTTCTGAATCTCATAAATAATGAGAAAGAATACAAGATTGAAGAGATCTTAAGCAAGAAATAAAGAAAAGAACAGTTACAATATGAAGTTAAGTGAGTAAAGTATTTGATAGAATACAATAAGTGATTTTGAGTAAAGAATATAAAGAGTGTGAAAGCATTGTGACAAGAATACAATACAAGAATAGAGAGAAAGTGCAAGCATAAATGAAATTTAAGAAATTAAAAACTTTTATTAAAAATATTTTACATAATATCTTCTAAAAAAAGCAAAGTCAAAACACAATCAACACATCAGCAAAATGTTATCAAATCACTTTGTTATCTTTGCATCTACATCACTATCAGAAACAAAAGACAAGAACAGTGACTACTTATTAATGTTATAATTATTGTTAAAGTGACTAAATCATAACATTGAGTTGTGAAAGCTTTCTGAGATGTTGTTACTTAATTGAAGAAAGAAAAGTTCATACTTGAAGTGAAGTAAGCAACATGATGATGACAGCAAAGTGCAAGAAAATTAAAAGAATGAATTATAAAGCAGAAAGTATTTAATATATATATTTGCATTACAGTGACTGTCTGCTGCTCTTAAATCATGAGTAATAATAAATTATAAATCTTTATAAACTTACAATGACTGCTGTGATGCTCTGCAACATAAATGATGTAGATGATGACATATTTAATAAATGATATCTATATATAATTGAGATGACATTAAAGCTGAGATTGATGAACATCATTAACTGTCATGATGATGACATAATTAATAAGTGCATGCAAGTTATTAACTCAACAGTTAAAGAATGCAGAGATCTATTATTGTTAATGCATTACAAAATAACAAGAAACTTTCTATTAAACTGAGTTACATAGCTTTCAGAGTGTCTTGCAATAATTGTAATTCTGATTTTTAACAATGTTGTATTGACTGATGTTGTTGCTGATATACTTTGAACAGTAAAGATAACAGAGAGAATTTAATTTGTTGTTGATATAATGATTATGATGTGATATTGAGATGATGTCAGTGTAAGTAAATAAGAGAATAGAGAAATTATTAAAAGTATGATGTTATGAAGTGATGACATTCTTAAGAGTTGAGATAAAAATAAAATTGAAATGCAATGTGTGTGATGACATTACTGTGAAAGAAAAATGTTGCATATGATGTAAAGCAGAAAGATATTCATTAATTATAATCTTAAACTTAACACTCTTTTGAGTAATGAGTTTCTTACAAATCAATTATGTTTTAGAGATGATGTTCTATAACATTAATAATGTAGTGATAGTTATTAAGTGAGCATTTTTAATTAAATTTGTCAATAATGACTTATCTGTGACTTGAGAAAGCAGAGATGAGATGTAAAAAGACAATATTTCATCATTAAAAAGATTAAATAAAGATAACTGCATCTATATACAATGACAGAGTCTCTGCTACTGTCTTTTCTGTACAGCAATACTATTCAGAGTGTGCATCTCATCATTATTGTGTAAACATTTTGTCAATAAGTTCATCTTAAGACACTTACATTTTTTATATTTAATATTTTTCTTTATCACATTCTGTTTCTGCATTTCATTTCAGCAGAGCAAGTATGTTAATGATGTTACTTACAGTATTCATTGCATTCTTAATTAACTTAACTTTTATAGACTTAATCTTTAAAACTGACTTTAATGAGTTTGTTAATTCATTAATGTTTAAAACTATATTAATGAACAATATCTAATGATGAGAGCAACAGAAATCTAAAGATTTCTTGTTGTGTTTCTTTATACTTATATAGATGTATCTCTTAAACTGCAACATTATTAAAATGTATTGATGTCTTAAATGTTATATGTACAGAAATTGCTGACAATTTCACTGAATTCTTAATGAAAGATACAGCAGAAAGAACATTTCTCTTATTTTTCTTAATGATTATAATATTATTGTTGTTACACTTTTGCTATTGTGCTGTTTACAAAGTGTTACAAGAGAGAAGCATTGTTCAAAGATATGAAGTTGCTATAACTTTGATATATTAAGATGTTGAAGATGAAATGAATGCAAGTTATGTGTGAGAAAGAGTCTCTTATATATTGTGATTAAACAAAGAGATCATTAATTTAATTAATTCAGAAATAAAGAAAAGTTGATTTCACTTATGTTTTATGTATTATTCATCATTAAACAAAGCTGAATCATTATTTATTTAAATGTAGCAAACTTAAAGTATTGCACAAGATCATTAGTTTAACTAAGATAGATAACAAGCAAAATACATAAAAATGTTAAGCAAATCATTACTTACATTTTATTGATTTAATTTTATAAAATCACAATGTATCTATAATGTTGATGATACATCAATGTGCTGAAGAATCAGCACATAAAAGAAAAGACAATTGTTATGATATCATTATGTACTTATATTGAATTATAGCTGAATTTTTTACACAATAATTGATAAGCAAAGTACTATATAAACAGTCTTTGCATACAAATCTTTTAAGTTTCTTAATTATTAATCTTCATCAATACAAGATCTTAACATTAAAACTTCATCAAATAGCTATTGTAATGTAATGTCTTACATTGTTACATATCTTACTTATCAGTCTCTTATAGATAAGAGACTTGTGAGTTTACAGTAAGTAGTGATTAATTTAATAATAAAAGAAAAGAAAACTCATTAATTACTGAATTAATTATAAAATTTATGTATACTTTAAAAGTCTGTAAACATAACTTCTATATATAGATTAATAACAGCTAAAAGCTATATCATTAAACTTTTAAATTACTGTTTAAAAGTTCTTATTTAATCTATTAAGTTATCTTGTAGTTTACTGTCTTCTTAAAGTGAATTTATAAACAATTTATAATATTATAAAACTTAATAATTCTCATAATATACAGATATCTTAAAGTAATCTTCTTGTTACATCTCAATCAGAGATTTCTCTGATATAGAGTTTAGAGATTAGAGCTTGTGATATAAAAGAAATTTTTAGTATGTTAAAATTAATTGATAGATAGTAGATGTTAAATAATGATTATCATTGAATATAATTGTTTTTATAGAGAAAACAATCTTACTATATAGAAAGAAGATTAACTTTTAAAAAGTTAATTTAATATCTTCAGTGTTAACTTAATGATCAGAGTATTAAGTTAATAATTAAAGAGTTAATTTAATGTTTATTTAATCATCTTATATCTAAGACTACACATTCTGCACATAGATCTTATATCTTTCAGAATATAATTATAATATTATTTTTTCTTTTCTTAAATGCTAATTTCTTAAGTCTATATATAAGTAAAGATATAAGAAAATCTTTTGTTGTTAATTATGTCTTAAAAACTTTTAGTATCTTGTGAGCACAATAATTGTCTATATGCTGTCAAAAAGATTCTGTTATATAATACTTTCTTAATCATCTCTTATATTCATTGTTATTCTTACAGTGTTTTCTGCATCATGATGAATTTACATTTTAAGTATACTGAATGTATTTATTGAGATCATTCTTGTATTAATGTAACATAAGAGTCATTAAACTGTGTTTATGATCAACTGAAATTTAAAATTCTTAAAATAAAAAAAGAGTAAACTTATCTCTTTATTAAGCTTTCTCAATTACAAAAAACTCTGCATTAAACTCATAATTAAGCAAAACAGAAAATTCTTTATTTGCTGAAAGAATTAAATAACAATAATGATAATAACAGAGTAAATTCTCAGTTTAAGACTCTGTTTTAACTATTTAATTTTATATTTGTTAAAAGGTGGCACCACACTAATAGCACAGCTATCATGAGTTATATATCTAACACTCTCCCTAACCTGTAATCAGCCCACAACTGACCTGCAGGTGTAAAGGGTGCACACAGATAGCAGTTTGAACTTGTGACCTTTTGAACTTACTTTCTCACCATGAACTTAAACTACTGGCAGAGGTGGCCTAGGCACCACTTTACACAAGTTATCATGCACTAACTCAGGCTCATAACCTGTTAAAAGTGAGCACCACACTAATAGCACAGCTATCATGAGTTATATATCTAACAATATTAATTAATTTTTAACATTCTAATGCTACATTTTCTTCTTAAACTGCTGAAGCATTCTTACATAATTAAATAAGTTATTCTTAAATTTTCATATACTTTCTAAAGTATCATATTCTTTTTTTTAAAATATTCTTAACTTTATATTTGTTTTTGAGTTCAACAGACATTGATGTGATTTAAAGTAATATAAATTGATTACAATGCTGAAGCATTAATGCATAAAATACTGAATATATTTATATCTCTTAAAATAAGTTTAATTTATAACTTAACTTCTTGATGTTTCTCTTAATCATGAATGACTCAATACTCTTATTTATGAGTTTCTTGCTCTTCACTTTCATTTACATGTTATTTATTCATAAATATATCTTTTTGTTAAAAGATGGCACCACACTAATAGCATAGCTATCATGAGTTATATATCTAACACTTTTCATCAATCTTAAATAATTTTACTTTTATTGTTTATTTCTTTTGTCTCTTAATTCTCTTTATAAGATTAATATACAATTTCTTAAGCTCTACAATATTCAATATAACTTTCTAACTCTGAGATCTATGCACTCACAATTCTTGTCATATCTTCAGATAATATTTATAATTTACTTTAAATGATGTTCTTTCTGTGATTTTATTTCATACATTGTTGTATGCAAACTGTATCATTGACAGCAGTTATACTTAATTATTTTATTTTATATTAACATAATACTGCAAATATATTTTGACTGTCTAATTCATTTATTTACTCTGTTTATCTATTTATAAATAATAGATCATTAACATTTTATGCTTTATTCTGAGTTTTGCTGTAAACATTTCTTAAAACTTACTTATAAACAGCTTATTTCTATTAGTGATAAACTTCTTTGATAGCTTATAATTATTAATTAACTCTTATTGTTGAGAAATGATGTTCTAGCTACTTCTATGAAGCAAGATAAAATTAATGTCAGAGACTAAGTAAAGACTTTATTTACATTAACTGCAGTCAACATTCTTTCTACTTCTTCTGTAACTCTTTCAATCAAGATGTGCTCATAAACAATGTTAGATATATAACTCATGATAGCTATGCTATTAGTGTGGTGCCACCTTTTAACAGGTTATGAGCCTGAGTTAGTGTGTGATAACTTGTGTAAAGTGGTGCCTAGGCCACCTCTGCCAATGGTTTAAGTTCATAGTGAGAGAGTAAGTTCAAAAGGTTGTGAGTTTGAACTGCTATCTGTGTGCACTCTTTACACCTGTGGGTTGGTTGTGGGCCGATTGTGGGTTAGGAGGAGTGTTAGATATATAACTTATAATAGCTATGCTATTAGTGTGGTGTCACCTTTTAACAAACAACATAGTTTAGAGATTTCACTAAATGATATAATATAGCATAAATATCTACTTTCTTTCAATAGATTATGAGCTCAACTTAGCAAGAAGCTTTTTAGAGAAAGTGCATACTTTTAGTGTAATAATAGCTGAGTATGTTGATTTTTAAGATTTATAAAAGATTTATAATAAATTTAACTCTAGCAGAATCAGCACACTGACAGCAGCTATATACATCAATTATTAAGATTTACAGTCAATTCAGCTTTAGTAGTATCACTGATTATTGAGATTTGTGATAAATTTAGCTTTAGCAGAATCAGCATTCTGCAGTAGTTAAGTATGTTTAATTTAAAAAATTCATAAAAAATTAATCTTAACAAAAATCAACATTTACAGTTGCTCAGAAAGCACTGTTCTGCAGTAGCTGAGTATGTTTGACTTAAAAGATTTATAAAGAATTAATCTTAACAAAAATTAGCATTTACAGTTGCTTAAAAAGCACTGTTCTTTGACAGTTTAATATAAGTCATCAAAATAAATAAGCACTACTGTCTTATAGAATAAAAGATACCAAAACTTTTTATTTATTTTATTTATATTATTTTTAATGCATACATTGTTATTTTACTTTATTCACTTCTTATACTATGTATTAACTATCATCATTATGAACTTCAACAACTTCTTTATAAAGTAACAATCTGTCTCAATTCTTATTTATAAGAACTGCAATCAATGATTTATTTTTATGAAAAGATAACTGATAAAAGAAGATCTATAAAATGTTGTTGAAGTCTTAGCAGTCAATATGCTGATCAATAAATTCTTAGACTCATTTTTTCTCAGTAGTTTTAACTTTAAAAATCAGAAAATTGATGTAAAGACTTTATATTAACTTATTATCTGTGTTAGATATATAACTCATGATAGCTATGCTATTAGTGTGGTGCCACCTTTTAACAGGTTATGAGCCTGAGTTAGTGCATGATAACTTGCATAAAGTGGTGCCTAGGCCACCTCTGCTGGTGGTTCAAGTTCATGATGAGAGAGTAAGTTCAAAAGGTCACAAGTTTGAACCACTGTCTGTGTGCACCCTTTACACCTGTGGGTCAGTTGTGGGCCGATCGCGGGTTAGGGGAAGTGTTAGATATATAACTCATGATAGCTGTGCTATTAGTGTGGTGCCACCTTTTAACAGGTTATGAGCCTGAGTTAGTGCATGATAACTTGTGTAAAGTGGCGCCTAGGCCACCTCTGCCAGTGATTCAAGTCCATGGTGAGAGAGTAAGTTCAAAAGGTCATGAGTTTGAACCACTGTCTGTGCGCACCCTTTACACCTGCAGGTTGGTTGCGGGCCAATCGCAGGTTAGGGAAAGTGTTAGATATATAACTCACAATAGCTATGCTATTAGTGTGGTGCCACCTTTTAACAGGTTATGAGCCCAGGTTAGTGCGTGATAACTTGTGTAAAATGGTGCCTAGGCCACCTCTGCTGGTGGTTCAAGTCCATGGTGAGAGAGTAAGTCCAAAAGGTCACAAGTTCAAACCACCATCTGTGTGCACCCTTTACACCTGCGGGTTGGTTGCGGGCCGATCGCGGGTTAGGGGAAGTGTTAGATATATAACTCACAATAGCTATGCTATTAGTGTGGTGCCACCTTTTAACAATCTGTATAAATATAGATAATTAAGAATATCTGATGAACAAAATCAGCATAAAGAATGTTTAAAATACATTAAAGTTTAAGTATAAAAAGAAGCTGCAGACAACTGAGAGACAATATTTAATAGAGTTTGTTGAATATAGAATGTCAGAGAATGTATTTATTAAAAAAGCATAGATTTATTTAAGCAAATTCAGCAAAAAGATTGCTGCAACTCAATCTGATATGACTGAGTTGTTTAAATTAGAATAATGATTTTAGACACTGCTTTAAGCACTATTAATTAAGTATGTTATGATCTGTAATGTTATTAATGCTCAGAATAATTTAAATGTTAAGAGAAATTTATAAAAGCTTTAAAAGAAAGAGACACAGCTTAAGACTAATAAGATTGTTATTGTTTTATGTATTAAGAAACAATGTTCTAGCTGCTTCTATGAAGCAAAGTAGAACTAGTATTAAAGACTGAGTGAAGACTTTACTTACATTAACTGCAGTCAATATTCTTTCTACTTCTTCTGTAACTTTCTCAATCAAGATGTGTTCATAGACAACATGATTTAGAGATTTCACTAGACAGCATAGTATAACATAAGTATTCATTTCTTTAAATAAATTATGAGCTCAGATTAGCAAGAAGCTTCTTAAAGAAAGTGTATACTTTTAGTGTGACAGTAGCTGAGTATGTTAGCTATTGAGATTTATAGTTAATTTAGCTTTAACAGTATCACTAATTATTAAGATTTATGATAAATCTGACTTTAGCAGAATCAGCACACTGACAGTAGTTGTGTACATTAATTATTGAGATTTACAGTCAATTTAACTTTAGCAATATCACTGATTATTGAGATTCATAATAAATTTAACTTTAGCAGAATCAGCATTTTGAAGCAGCTGAGTATGTTTAATTTAAAAGATTCATAAAGAATTAATCTCAGCAAAAATCAGCATTTACAGTTATTTAAAGAGCACTGTTCTTCAGCAGCTTAGTATGAGTTATTGAGATGAATAAGCATTATTGTCTTACAGAATAAAAGATATAAAAGCTTTTTATTTATTTTACTTATATTATTTTCAATATATACATCATTATTTTACTTTATTCACTTCTTATACTATGTGTTAACTATCATCATCATGAACTTCAACAACTTCTTTATAAAGTGATGATCTGTCTCAATTCTCACTTATAAGAACTGCAATTAATGATTTATTTTTATAAAAAGATAACTGATAAAAGAAGATCTATAAAATGTTGTTGAAGTTTTAACAATCAATATATTGATTAATAAATTTTTAGACTCATTTTTTCTCAGCAGTCTTGACTTTAAAAATTAGAAAACTGATGTAAAAACTTTATATTAACTTATTATCTACATGAATATAAATGATCAAGAATATCTGATGAACAAAATTAGTATAAAGAATGTTTAAAATATGTTAAAGTTTAAGTATAAGAAGAAGCTGCAGACAACTGAAAGACAATATTTGATGAAGTTTATTGAATATAGAATGTCAAAGAATATATTCATTAAAAAAGTATAAATTTATTTGAGTAAACTCAGCAGAAAGATTGCTGCAACTCAGTCTGACATGACTGAATTATTTAAATTAAAATGACAGTTTTAGACACTGCTTTAAGTGTTATCAGTTAAGTATGTTGTGATCTGCAATGTCATTGATACTCAGAACAATTCAGACATTAAGAAAGATCTATAAAAGCTTTAGAAAAAAAAGATACAACTTAAGACTGACAAGATTGTTATTGTTTTGTGAGTAGATAAATAGAAAGAAGATTAATGTTTAATGAATTAGAACTGCAGTTCATTAAATTACTGTACAGCTAATATTAAGTAATATTATTACAGATCATTCAGCTCAGACAGTGATTATTTTTCTTTCTGCTTTATTAAGTACTTTCTTTATAACAGTTTTCACTTCATTAAAGATTGCAAATTTCTTTCTGACATCAAGCAAAATACTTAAAAGAAGATAAGTAAATTGATTGCAGTTAAGCTGCACAGATTAACTGCAGTTAAGTTGTATTAAAAGTCAGTTTATAAAGAAAAAGAAAAGAGATACAGAGTCTTTAATGCAGAAGTCAGTAACAATAATGATGATGACTTCTTCTTTAAATTTAAAAAGAAAAAGAAAATTAATGATGAAATTATTGCTCTATTTAAGAAGACTGTCAGTAAGATGCTTAAATTTAAATGAATTGCAGACTTTAAATCTTTCTTATACATAACTGATTAACTTCAACTTTTCAGTGACTTTCTTATATGAATGAGATGCTGATAAATTAAAGTTAAGAAAGAACATTTATACTCTTATTATTGTGAAGTAATCATCATGCAATTAGATTAAGAAATTCTATAAGACTGAGTTCAACACTTTATGTGTTCAAACTTGAAGTTAATCTTCTATTAAGAAAACAAATGTGCAAAATGAAACTGCATAAAAGCTTTAATTAACATTGTCTTTAAATGTATGATAAGCACAACAAGACTATAATAGAAGTATTAAAGCAAGATAAAGTCTATATAATTAAGTATATTGTAAAGAGTCTTAATGAATTTACTTTAATATTTATAGTGTATACATCACATTCAGAGACTGTCTTCTCTGTCATTACTTTAGATATAAATCTTTATGTTTAGACTTATAAGCATGATCTTATGATTAACTTCTTAGATGTTGACACTGCATCATTGAATGAAAAGATCAAGACTTACAGACTTTAACATTAACAATTTGTTCATCTTAATTCTGTAAAGTTGCATGATCTTTACAAGATAACAACTCTTGAAAAGTCAATTCTCATCATTGAGAACAATAAGAACATATATGAGATTTATGTTCTGATTAAGTTCATTAATAAGTGAGATCACACTGTAAGTAAAAGAAAGACTAACATTTTTGTTTTTATCTTTATTGACATATACAGCTTATTATTCTTGTCATTTAATGAATATCAGTACTTTCTGAAGATAATAGATAATTATTCTCAGAAGACATAAATAATATTGCTAAAGCAATGTAATGAGATCTTATAGACACTGTAAGAATGATAATTAAAGATTGAACTTTAAATTGATGCAAAGATTCTTGCTGTATAAAGTGACAATAAAATGAAGTTAAAGTTCATTCTAAATAACTGATGCAAATCTCTTAACATTACACTGTAATACACAGTGCTCTATATATCAATTTAAAATAACATTGTTAAAAGAACTATCTGAATCACTGAGAACTCAGTGTGCACTATAATTAAAGAGATATAACTGTCAATAAAGTTCTGAGTACAGACAGCACAGATAGATGTTTATTTTTGCAATTAAACAGCAACTAATTTCTTAATTAATGATAAATAAACAACTTTTAAGAAAGCTTTCATTGATGTAAAGTCATTCATTAATTACATTTATATATAAGAATGTAAGTACTACAGCTACATTGATCTCAAGTTACTATCTGAAGATAGATGTGACAAGTTCATGAATTGAGAACAAGTAAGAGTTTTTATAAATTATGTTGAGAAAATCACAAAGCAATATCAGCTTTAAGCTTCAGATCTTAAGTACATCATTAAGAATTATGCTGTGAAATTTGCTGAAAGCAAGAAGAAAGACACTGTTGATCTTAAACTGTAATAATAAATATTAAATGCTTTTCTGAATAGAAGATCTGTTAAATGTTTATAAAAGAAGTTAATCATTATGAAGATCACAGCTTTAAATCAGACACTTATAACTTAAAACAGTAAGATGCAGTCTGACTTAATCATGATTAAGGCTGATAAGTCTTAAGATAAATAATATGAGATTAAGTTGACTGCAGTCAATCTAGATGAATTGTTAAATAAAAAGATCAACACTGATTAAATTAAGATGATGACACTTAAAGAAGTCAGAATCTTTCTGTACATTAAGATCTTAAAATAAAAGAGAGATAAAAATGATGACAATTAAGATGTAAATGAGTTCTTAATTAAAATATTAAAAGTTATACTGACATTTACAGCATTCTTTGCAGACAAAGAAGACTCTATAATTAGATTTAACATTTTAACATCTATTATCTATGCTGAAGCAGTGAGAGACTCAATCTGAGAAGAAATGTAAAAGAATGTTATTTATGCAGAGCTGACAGTCTTAACAGTAAATGAGATATGAAAAGAGACTGTATCATTAAGAAGAATCAACATTGTAATCAGTAAATGAGTCTTTAAACTTAAGCTGAATATTAATGAATTCTTAAATAAGTTTAAGACAAGACTTGTAACAAGAGACTTCTCATAAACATATAATGTTAATTATAAAAATATTTTTATCTTCATTATTAAGTTTAACACTCTGCAAGTCTTTCTAACTATCATTGCACTCAAGAATCTAAAGTATCATTAAGTAAATGTCAATAATATTTTCATAAAATTCTTTCTAAAGAAAACAATCTATATAACACTTTCTTTTAAAGTCAATGTTGCATCTAATTATGTTCTGCACATACTGCACAGTCTTTATGATCTTAAGTAAGCTGCACAGAACTAACATAAATGATGTGTCACTAAACTATTTAAATTAAGTTTTCATTAAAGCAAAACTGATTTCTGTCTTCTTCTTTACAGCATTAAAAGAATTATGCTGCTTCTTTATATAAATAATATTATTATAACTTCAATAAATCTATTATACATTCTCTGATTTAAGCAAGCTCTTGCAGACATGTTTAAAGTTAAGAATTTAAGAAAGACACAGAAAATTCTTGACATTTAAGTTATATATAACTGCAAAATGAGAATTCTGCATCTAAATTAGATTCATTATGTAAATAAGATATTAAAGAATCTTCATATGTAATCTGATAAACATAGAGTCATCAGCATTTTATTTAATAAATATGATGCTTTTTGTTCTGCTGACTTAACTGATTAAAGAATAGATTAAAGACAGTATTAATAGATAATTAAAAGCTTAATGTATGCAGCAATTTATATTTAATTAAACATTATCTTCATATTAAATCAACTAAGTCAATATCTCAGTAATTCTGTGAAGCATTATGAATACATACTTAAGAAATTACTGCAATATGTAAGATTAATTATCAATCTCAGCATCATGTACAGCTTTAATGAAAGTCAAGTAATGCTTAAATACTTTGACTTTAACTATGCTTTAAATAAGCAAAATTAAAAATCAATTTTAAAGTGTATCTATATGCTTAAAGATGAATCAGTGTTGTGAATAAGTCAAAAGTAAAAGTTTGTTGTTATTTTAATTACTGAGACTGAATACATGACTATGTCAATGTGCATAAAGACTGAGATCTGACTTGAATAGATATTAAAAGACATAAATATAAGTAAATATTTTGAAGTTAATTTGCACTATATGAGCATTTAAAAGAATGAAGCTCATTAAATATCTTTACTTATTCAATTTAAAGAAGACAATTAAGCTGTCTTAATCTTAATTAAGAACATATATATATATAAGTAATTAAAATACATTAATGTCTTTTATTACAACATCTGCAACCTGCATAAGTGCAATCAGATTCAGATAAACTTTATGCTCAGTTAAAAGATAATTATTAATGAGCTTATCAAGTCTCTGTTTAGACAAATCTTTAAGCAGTTCATTGAATTTATAAAATTTACTGTTAATGATTAGTTAAACTCTTAAATGATTTGTTAAACTCTTAATAATGTATTTAATTATTTGATGTTTATTGTCAGTAAGAGTTAATAGATGCAGTCTCATCAAGTAAAAGTGTTAAGAAGTGATGTTTTAGCTGCTTTTATAAAGCAAGATAAAATTAATGTTAAAGACTGAGTGAAGACTCTATTTATATTAATTGTAGTCAACATTCTTTCTACTTCTTCTGTAACTCTCTCAATTAAGATGTGCTCATAGACAACACAGTTTAAAGGTTTTACTAGATGGCATAGTATAGCATGAGTATCTATTTCTTTAAATATTGTAAATAAATAAATAGAAAGAAAATCAACATTTAATGAATTAAAATTGCAGTTTATTGAACTACTATACAGTTAATATTAAGTAACATTATTGCAGATCATTCAGCTTAAACAGTGATCATTTTTTTCATTACTTTATTAAATACTTTCTTTATAACAACTCTTACTTCATTAAAGATTGCAAATTTCTTCTTGATGTTAAGCAAGATACTTGAAAGAAGATAAGCAGATTAATTGTAATTAAGTTATATAGATTAATTGTAGTTAAGTTGTATTAAAAGTCAGTTTATAGAGAAAAAGAAAAGAGATACAGAGTTTTTGATGCAGAAATCAGTAACAGTAATGATGATGACTTCTTTTCTAAACTTAAAAAGAAAAACAAAGTTAATGATGAAATTGCTGTTCTGTTTAAGAAGACTATTAATAAGATATTTAAATCTGAATAAGTTGCAGACTTTAAATTCTTCTTATATATAACTGATTAACTTTAACTCTTCAGTAACTTTCTTATATGAATGAGATGTCAGTAAATTAAAGTTAAAAAAAGACATTTATACTTTCATTATTATGAAATAATCATCATACAAGTTAAGTCAGAAAATTCTGTAAGACTGAGTTTAACATTTTATGTATTTAAACTTGAGATCAATCTTCTGTTAAGAAAGTAAATGTGCAAAATAAAACTGTATAAAAGCTTTAATTAACACTATCTTTAAATGTATAATAAGCACAGCAAGACTATAATAGAAGCATTAAAGTGAAACAGAGTCTATATAGTTAAATATATTGTAAAAAGTCTTAATGAATTTGCTTTAATATCTACAATATACACATTACATTCAAAGATCATCTTCTCTGCTGCTGCTTCAGATGCAAGCTTATATATTTAAACTTATAAGCATAATCTTATAATCAACTTCTTAGATGTTGACACTGTGTTATTGAATAGAAAGATCAAGATTTATAGACTTTAACATTAATAATTTGTTCATTTTGATTTCATAAAGTTGCATAATCTTTACAAAATAACAATTCTTAAAAAGTCAATTCTCATTGTTGAGAACAACAAGAATGTGTATGAGATTTGTGCTTTAATTAAGTTTATCAATAAATAAAATTATATTATAAGTAAAAGAAAGATCAACATTCTTGTTCTTGTCTTTATTGATATATGTAACTCATTATTCTTGTTATTTAATGAATATCAGTACTTTCTAAAGATAGTAGATAATCATTTCTGAAAGATGTAAACAATATTACTGAAGCAACATAATAAGATTTCACAGACATTATAAAAATGACAGTTAAAGATTAAACTTTAGACTGATGCAAAGATTCTTGTTGTATAAAGCAACAATAAAATGAAGTTAAAGTTCACTTTAAATGACTGATGCAAATCTCTTAACATTACACTGTAATACACAGTGTTCTACATGTCAATTTAGAATGACATTGTCAAAAGAATCATTTGAATTACTGAGAACTCAGTGTGCATTATGATTAAAGAAACACAACTATTAATAAAGTTCTAAGTGTAAACAGTATAGACAGATGTCTATCTTTATAATTAGACAGCAACTAATTTCTTAATTAATGATAAGCAGATGACTTCTGAAAAAGCTTTCATTAATGTGAAGTTATTTATCAATTATATTTATATATAAGAATGTAAATATTACAGCTACATTGATCTCAGGTTACTATCTGAAGACAGATGTGATAAATTTATGAATTGAGAATAAATGAAAGTCTTTATAAACTATATTGAGAAAATCACAAAGCAGTATCAGCTTTGAGCTTTAGATCTTAAGTATATCATTAAGAATTATGCTATAAAGTTTGCTGAAAGTAAGAAGAAAGACATTGTTAATTTTAAACTGTAATGATAGACATTAAATGCTCTTTTAAATAGAAGATTCATTAAATGTTTACAGAAAAAGTTAATCATTATGAAGATTACAGCTTTAGATCAGACATTTATAACTTAAAACAGTAAGATGTAGTTTAATTTGATTATAAATAAGATTAATAAGTCTTAAGATAAACAATATAAGATCAAGTTGACTGCAGTTAATCTAGATAAGTTATTAAATGAAAAAATTAACATTAATTAAGTTAAAATGATGACACTTAAAGAAGTTAGAATCTTTTTATGCATTAAGATCTTAAAATGAAAGAGAGATGACAACAACAATGATTAAGATGTAGATGAGCTCTTAATTAAAATATTAAAAGTTATATTGACATTTATGGCATTCTTTATAGATAAAGAAGATTCTATAATTAAATTTAACATTTTAACATCTGTCATCTATGCTGAAGCAGTGAGAGACTCAATCTGAGAAGAAATGTAAAAGAACATTATTTATGTAGAGCTGACAGTCTTAACAGTAAATGAAATATAAAAAGAGATTATGTCATTAAGAAAAATTAATATTGTAATTAATAAATGAATCTTTAAACTTAAACTAAACATCAACAGATTCTTAAATAAGCTTAAGACAAGACTTGTGACAAGAGACTTTTTATAAACATATAATATTCATTATAAAAATATTTTTATTCTTATTATTAAGTTTAACACTCTGCAAATCTTTCTGACTATCATTGCACTCAAGAATTTAAAGTGTCATCAAGTAAATGTTAATAATGTTTTCACAAAATTCTTTTTAAAGAAAACAATCTATATAACAACTTTTTCTAAAATCAATATTGCATTTAATTGTATTCTATGTATACTGCACAGTCTTTATGATCTTAAGCAAGCTGCACAGAACTGATATAAATAATGTGTTATTAAACTATTTAAATTAAGTTTTCATCAAAGTAAAACTGATCTCTGTCTTCTTCTTTACAGCATTAAAAGAATCATGCTGCTTTTTTATATAAATAATATTATTATAACTTCAATAAATCTACTATATATTCTCTGATTTAAGCAAGCTCTTATAAGCATGTTTAAAGTTAAGAACTTAAGAAAGATACAGAAAATTCTTGACATTTAAGTTATATATAATTATAAAATGAGAACTCTGTATCTAAATCAGATTCACTACATAAATAAGATATTAAAGAATCTTTATATGTAATCTGACAAGCACAGAGTCATCAGCATTTTATTTAATAAATATAATATTTTTTATCTCATTGACTTAATTGATCAAAGAATAGATTAAAGACAATATTAATAAATAATTAAAAGCTTAATATATACAGTAATTTATATTTAATTAGACATTATCTTTACATTAAATTAATTAAATCAATATTTCAGCAATTCTATAAAGCATCATGAACATGCACTTAAGAAATTACTGTAGTATATAAGATCAATTATTAATCTCAGCATTATATATAGCTTTAATGAAAGTTAAGTAATGCTTAAATACTCTGACTTTAATTATGCTTTAAATAAGCAGAATTGAAAATTAATTTTAGAATGCATTTATATGCTTAAAGATGAATTAGTGTTGTGAATAAATTAAAAATAAAAGTTTGTCATTATTTTAATTATTAAGATCAAATACATAATTATATCAATGTGCATAAAGACTGAGATCTGACTTGAACAGATATTAAGAGATATGAGTATAGATAAATATTTTGAAGTCAATTTATATTGTATAAACATTTAAAAGAATAAAGCTCATTAAATATCTTTATTTATTTAGCTTAAAAAAGACAATTAAGCTGTCTTGATCTTAATTAAGAACATATATGTACATGAATAATTAAAATACATTAATGTCTTTTATTACAACATTTACAATCTGCATAAGCACAATCAGATTTAAATAAACTTTATACTTAATTAAAAAATAATTACTGATGAGCTTATTAAGTCTCTGTCTAAACAGATCTTTAAGCAATTTATTAAATTTATAAAATTTACTATTAATGATTAATTAAATTCTTAAATGATTTGTTGAACTCTTAATGATGTATTTAATCATTTAATGTTTATCATCAGTGAGAGTCAATAGATGCAGTCTTACTGAGTAAAAGTGTTGAGAAATGATGTTTTAACTGCTTTTATAAAGTAAAATAAGATTAGCATTAAAAACTAAGTGAAGACTTTATTTATATTAATTGCAGTCAACATTCTTTTTACTTCTTCTGTAACTCTCTTAATCAAGATGTGCTCATAAACAACACAGTTTAGAAGTTTCACTAGACAGCATAGTATAGTATAAGTATTTATTTCTTTCAATACTTTATTCAATTCAATTAACTCATCAAACTAATTCATTAAGAGTAGTTACTTCAGTCTTTAAATACTTTCAGAGTTTAAATTAAATCTTTTGCTTTAGACTCTGAGTGAACTGCTGTTTCTGTTTATATTTAACTGATATAGACTGAAGAAATTGTATAATTTTTGTAAACTTTACTTTGTATTGTTGAACTGATTTTATTTGTTTCAGAGCCTCATAACAATAATATTGATGTTTTAATTCATTAATGTTTTCAAAGATCAGTAGAAATGCTAAAAAGAAATTATTTATATTTTAAGATTTAAGATTTAATAGATTTTCTTTAATTCAAAGTCATTCTTCTTTTTAAAGTCATCATACTTTGACAGTATCTTTTAAATAACTGATTATAACAATAATCTTTACTTCATTACTCAGAAGTCAGTTTGTCAACATTTTGTAAAATTGAAAGTAAGCTTTTATTTTAAGAATTTACATCTCTGCAGTGTTTACTTTTCAACTATTCTTATAAATAAATGATGTCTTCATCTTCAGAGAATTCTTGAACATCATTGCAGAGAAAGATATTATTATATTAAATATTTCTTAAGTCTCTGAAGCTGCACTAGATAGAGATGTAATCTCAGACATAAAGATCAGTTAATTAACATAAATATTTCTTAATTAAGTTTAAAGAAATGCAATTTAACTTGTCATTGTCTTGTAATTAGCTCAAGAAGTTATTTCTGACATTGATGACTAATTAATGATAATGAATTTGTTCATCATTATAGAAATAGAGTTAAGCTTTATATTAAGAGATTATAAATGATTAAAGACATTAATTAACAAATCAATTTCAGTTTAGTTTAAATTGCTGTTAAATATGTTACAATATAAAAGAAATAGAACTTTTCTTTATACAATATAATATAAAAATTCATTTCTTTATTCTGTAATCTTAATACTGAAGTAGCAGTAAGCACTGAAGAAAGAGTAAATACATAGTTTATGCATTATTGCATTGAAACTTTTACAATTAAAATATAAATTAAATCAGCTTAAATCAAAGTCTGAGTCTCAGAGTCACTTAAAAGTATGTTTTAAATCTTTAATGTTATTAGATATGAATTGATCTGTAGAAAGTTGTTTCTATTTGTTTACACTATGTAGAGTATATATAGGAAATGATGACTAAGACATAAATATGGGCGCTTAGTAAGAGATGAGTAAGCAATGATATCACAAATCTCCTCATAGAATTGTACAAAGTACCTTTGGTTGGTAAGTAATGACTAAGCAATGATATCACAGACCAGCTCAGCAAAAATCCGTGCAAGAGCGAGACAATGTCGTGGCTCGTCGGTGTGCTTCATTAGGAGAACATAACGAATCACATGGCACAGGGACCATCATGGCTTAGCCTGCAAAGGCCTATATACGAGTTTCGTTTTGATTTGTGTACCTAAATCATGACGAGGTCTCCACCAACTCTTGCCCTTGCAGCAAAGTCTCATTACTGGATCGGAGAAAAAAAGTCAAACAGCTGGACGGAGTTGCTCAAAGACGTCACTCAGGAAAAGGCATTGCAGCCAGTAAGCAACCCACATGTGCTGAGTAGAACGTACATTGCCCCAACTCAGTGCTTGCGGAGATCCTCCAAGACTCCACATGCGGACTCTGTGATGCACTGTGCTATCGTTGAAATGAAAATTTATCGAAACCTCCTTCCATAGATATCGCCGACAGTACCACGACGTTCCAACTCCTCGTACAGCGTGTACCTAGGTTCGTGCAACATGGAGCGGTACCGTGGGTCCCTTCCGACGCGGGGAGGCGGAGCTCCCCAATCTTCTCCAAAGAAGCTTGTAGATCCACCAACGCCCTTGTCGATACACCACTCCGGGACTGCCCCGAAGCTACCAAACTGCCCACGTTGAGCTTCGGGAGGACCAGAGAGATATCCGTGAAAGTTGGCCAAGACCTCGATCAGAAGGCGGTTCGAAACATCTCCAGCGGCAGGGTGTACTTGGTCATCTTTGCTGCTTGCGTCTGGCCAGTTGTCAGTCATCACACCTTGCTCTTGTCTTGATTGGGTCATAAGATCTGTCCGCCTGAGCTGCTTCCTAACTTTATCGTCTTCTGCGACCTGGTTGAGATAAGCACGAAGCTCGCCAGCGCCACGATGATCCGCCCTCCACCATTCTTCAGCCTCCTGGATCTCGGAGAGGCGGCCAAAAGAATGTATTGCTGATTCCGCTGGCTGACTGGCGCCTGGGATGACGGCAGTGCTAGTGTTGCTCGGGGAGATGTCGGATCCAGGGGCTTTGTTCAAGTCCGCAAGTTCAGCATTCGTCAAAATCGGGGTCAAGTCATCATGAATATTGACAGGACGGGTCTTCCACCCAGGCAAGGGCTCGCTGTCCTCAAGAACCCCGGAGTCCGTGTATACTGGCTTGAAAGTATTCTCGACCTCCAGGATCCGACTCTGGGGCGGGTCGCCTTGAGCCACAGGATCGTACAAGACTGTTCTGGTGGATTCGCGTGTCCTCGACGACTCCACCACATCATGCAGTGACTTCAACAATATATCTCTCTTGCTGGTCATGGGAACCCCATCATAAAATGGCTGATGTCCGACATGACCCTCGAAACCTGTTGTTGGTGCATTCCCTTGAACGGGGGGATAGCTGTGGACTTCCTGTGGATATGGGCCGACGTGAGGATGCTGGTTGGTATGAAAATTGCCTTGCTGCGCGTACGAGCTCATCGGTTGATACTGGCTGTACTGCGGAACCTCCTGTTGTTGGGGGAAGCGGAAATCGAAGTTTATTGGTCCGTAGAACTGGCGTGAGTTATTAGCATCAAACTGATATGGGCCTCCGAAATTCTGATGATCGATCGTATTCATGCCGTTGCTGCCATGGTGGTATCGGTATTGAACTTCCGCACCCAGTCCCGTGGCCGGAACCGAATAGTTGCTTGGTTCACGGGAAACAGGGGGTAAGACTCCAAGCAATGCGAGCTTGGCCTCTTGTCCCGGGGGCAGGACAAGACCACCATTAGTACCGCGATCATCCAGGACCTTTTCAGGAGAGGAGGACCGTGGTAGAACGTGCGCCTTGCTAAGGCTGAGGGATGAAAGAAGGCCGGTCCCTAGAGATTGTGAAACTAATTTCGGATCCGACTCCGTGACACCAAAGTCGAATTCCGTGTTCCGCAGACGGTGTACCTCAGAAGTGGTCTCCAGTTGTTCAGAGACACCCCGGAAATCGTTTGTGGTGACCTCTTGACGCAGCAAATGCGGGCTCTGGAGAGCTGATTCTCCTTTCGCCGGTGATGCCGAAGGCAAATCAGGATCCCACTCGTCGGCAGCATAGACAACTTCGGTGTTGTTGTGCAAACGTTGTACCTCAGGAGAAAGTTCCAACTCGTGAGCGGTACTGTTGAACTCATTCGCGGCGAACTGTTGGCGAAGCGGATGGGGGGTTTTGGTGTTGGTGATGTCACGGAGGATTGAGAGACCACTATGAGTCTCCGCAGCCTTACTCTTTCCAGGGTCTTCGTGTTCACTAGAGCTTCCTGGGTCTTCCGAGTCCTCCTGGCTCTCAGAACGTCCCCTGAAACTGCCTCCTTGATCTTCGTCCAGGTTGACGGATTTCGATTTCCCTTTATTGCGAGGCTTTGTGAACTTTGTGAACGCTCCAAGCGATACTGGCACAGAAGCAGGCACCTCATTCTCTTCGAGGTCTCTAGAATCTCTCCTGGCTCTAGCGGCGTTGAGCTCTGCCGCTCTCGCTTTGGCAGCAAACGTCGATCCGGAGTTGAGACTGTTGGCCAGGCTCAAGTGAGAGCTCAGCTTTTGGGTATTGTCGGCAGCGGACATCGTTACCTCCGCTTCTTGTTGGTAGGACGGTTTGCGGAATGTTGGCTGAGGTGAGTTATTCACTGAGCTTTCAGGCGAGATTTTCGGGACAATCTGGATATGAGAGAAAGGGAGATTGGGAGCCAATCTTGCTGGGTTCCGTAAGGGTACACGTTGTGAGGCTGTGGTGGCAAGTGTTTGCTGTGTTGTTCGTCGCCCTGTCGCACCTGGACTCATGTGCATGAGGATGTGATGTTCAACCGTTGTTCGTGAAAGTGAGCAAACTTACGGTGACGACGAGAGCGTGGAGGTTCTCGCCCAGCCAGATTGGCAAATTCAATACCTGCTCCTATGTGAACAACTTGGTCAAATGGAAGTTTGTGCATGAATGGAGTTCCGGATCATCCCAGAGAAATGTTGGTTGCTCCGTGTTTGGGATGAATGAAAGTGACTTTGGAAGCAACTCACGCTATCAAAGGAATGAACGCCGCAAATCCGCATCCCGGAGGAACGAAGTGGAATCCTACATGGATGTATTCGGGGTTAAGTCAATGTAGAATGCACATACATTCGCACAATTTGGATCCAGGAGCGGAGAGAGTAGAATCTGCCTTTGGTTGGATATGAAGCCCTAAGTGTTGTGAGTTATGGAGACCTTTCTCAACAGCGTCCAGTATGCTTTGGGATATGGCTGGCAATCAGACTACAGAGTAGATTCGGATCACGTTAGAATGAGGATTGCATGGACGTACACATGAGGGCACTATTAGCATTTCTTCCGATGTCACTCTCATCTTGCATTCGCAATGGCAATTGATTTCTCAATAGTCTTTGGAAAGCAGCACAGATAGCTTCCATTGTTCTGGCGTATTAAGTCAGCAAGTAGATTCCATGAAATGACTACCTAAAATTTAGTCCGCACCGTGGGCTTCTCCTCCCTAGATGCGAATATCAATGCAAAAGAGCAGTCCTCCTCCTGAATCCTGGTGTCTCCGCCTCGTGTTTGCAATTATGAACAGGCTGACTCGACATTGGGAGTTGCCTCATCAACACATACCACCCCTAGAGCAGCTCATTCCTGACTACTCAGTAGTATTGGTGTTGCGGTACCTCAAGCCAGGACGTTCAGAAGTGTTGAACGGCTCCTGAACCTGCCCATAGTCCCGTCTCAACTTTAAACAGGCATCTTCCAAGATCACAGCCACTCGCAGTCCATATGTAGCAATTGTCACGCAGGTATCTCTGTCCAGATGAGTAGGAACGAAAGCTGCAAGCGGCAAAGCTTGAGAAACAGATCGGTGCGTATATAGATTCGAGCAGCGATTGTGGATTGTTTGGCTTGTTCGTCGAAGGCTTTGATTGTACTGAGATATGACGGAGTCGTTTGCTCAATCAAAGAAGTTGGATATGAGACGATTGTGCAGCTTTAGACGTCGGAGCTTGGCTCGACGAGGCCATCTCTTCGTGTCATGCTTGTCGTCAACTACCACGCGCAGTCACATTGAATTGGGACGAGCTGGTTCGTGATACAGGACGGAAACGCATGACCGAAATGCCGAGCATCTAGACATGATCCATCAGTGAACACTTGCCAGACTATATGCAATAACGGGAACAGCAAGAGTTCCGAGTCTGGCGGTATGATGTATACTGCATCTTCAGCATTGATGTGCGGACAGTGAGGAAGAATCGATATGTGCTTGCTGTTGAAAGTTCATGAGTGAGATGACTGTTCACGAGGAAGTTGCTTGCGCCTAAGGTACGGTCTCGAAAACTACGCTAACCCATTCTGAGCAATAGCATGTCCTTCCGGTGCCAGGGTACTTCACCCTCAATGGAGTATCTTCAGAGAGGAGATCTACTTCAAGCTGAATATTAATACACGTCACTCGCACACATTCCGATTAAGAGGGCATGATATACCTACCCAGAGACTGCTTGAAACTATGTATCCAATCGCAGCAGTGAAGAGTTCCGCAGTTCCGCCAGCCTGGTAGAGTACTATGGGATCTGACCATCAGTAGTGCCAACAAGCACAGCTTAAATCAAGCCCGATTACAAAGCTATAACGCCAATTCGCTCCCGCCCCAATCCGGTCTCCCTTGCCAGCTTTCTCTGCGTAAGCTGTGCCTTAAAAGTATCCCAACTGATGGTATCAGTTGACGATTTGGGCCAGTCTTGTGCCTCACTTCTATGCTCGTGATGCTCCACCACTGCTTGCGGTGTACGATTAAGTTCCGTCTTCAGCTCCGTGGCCCTGACAACGTGGCTTAGTCGCTGCTTCTTCTCCTTCATACATTGCGGCTCATGTACACAGCCACTACGGTACATGAAGCAAGCGTTTCGAGAGATATTCACTTTTCCCGGTTCGACTGTGAAATGCCGCCAATTGCAGCACGTCCAGTTACCGCAGAGATGACTGAGGTGCCAACTGTCCGTGATCCAGCCTTTCTCTTGTTTTTCGGTAAGGCAGCTGTCCACAATCAAAGCGATGATTCCGAAGTTGATGTCGAGCTTGTGTCTTCCGCTCTCGTCGGTCCAGTAGAAAAGACGGCTAAGGCACCCCTTGGGGCGACCATATCCCCGAGGTGGAGAGGGGTGAAGCCAGCATTCGTCTTCGTCGCGAAATGAGGGGAGTGCAGCATAGACCTCAGCAACAAATCGTGACATCGCAGATGTTAGGGCAGACGTGGGTGTGTGGATGAAGAAGGCCTTGCGCTCTCTTATGGGCAAACGGTCTTTCACCACGCTCCGCCGCATCGGTGTAGTGACAGTACCATCGCTCCATGGTCCACTGTCGCCTTCTGCCCCTTGGAGAGTAGACCGAGGGGTAGAATCCTGCGCTTTCTTTAGTGACATTGGTAAGCTCGTTGACCTGTGCTCTCTCGGTAGATATGGATGATATCTTCGATTTATCCACGCTGAATGTGTCCCTGTGGGAGATACACTAATATCACTGGCAGCACTGTTCGTGTACTCAAACGACTCTTGCAGGTTGGCCTTGGGCAAGTAAGCAGATGTCAGCGCTGCACTCTGTTGAACGTTTGACGGACTTCGAGTACGACCAGATGGCTTGCGAGCGATCCGCTTTGTGATAACGTCATCCCAAACAAGATCCTTCATTGCATGTCTGAACTCATGAGGGTTCTGTGCACTGGACCCCGTCATCGCGGGACCAGTCAGACCCTCATCAACAACCAATGGACGATCCCAGCTCCGGCCTGACCGATCAATCTTGCGAGGCACAACTGGATCAAGACAACCATCATCGTCCACAATCACGACAGGCGTAAAGGTGCCGGGAACAAGTGTCAGGCGGTCGAAGGCGACTCTTTTACTGTTTTCGTTGGGTTGTGAGTCTCGCCATGGCCGCTTTCGTGTCATAACCAACTCTTTCGGATTTCCTATACTCCATGCCGGTAGCTCTCGGCCGTAATGAGATATCTTGTGCCAGGATGGTAGATACCTTCTGAAGACCCGAGAGCTGATTTCGGAAGGGAAGCTGCTGGGTGATCCATAGGATGGATGTTGCATAGCTGTCTGCGGTGGTTTGCAAGCACCTCGGAAACGGCTCGATGGCCGTTATTCAGTCATCCAAGCCAAGCCGAAGCCGGCGAGGAGAATATTGATGTCTCAGTCCACACGGTCTTCATAAAATCCTGAGTATATTCGAACTGTGTCCGCCAAAGGTTTGATTCGCTGTATCTCCTTGGAAGTCAAATCTTGCGGGTATCGTCTGAGATGATCAAGTGAGGAGACGGAAAGATCATCGATCAGCACAAGAGGCTCTGAAAGGAAGGTTGACTCGAGTCTGAACTTCGGTGTCCACCAGACTCCCTCAAAGTAATATTAGCTTATTGCAAGAACGGCATCAGGTACTGAAGCCCTATTGACGTTGGCTTTCAGAGTCTCCCGATGTCGTACAGCTGTGAGGTCCCCGACGATGTTGTTTTCCCCTATTGTTGATCAGAGCAATCCTTAGGGGGTAGCAAGGAACGACAGGATTGGATACAGTCAGGTCTTGAGCGAGGGGCTCCGAAGGTCTGGAAATCTGAGTCAAATAGTAGCTATAAGATGTGTGAAGACAGATCTTTAAGCGCAACCCAAGATTGGGAGGGTCAAGATGATACCAAAGCAGAGAGGACTAGCATCAAAGAGGTGCATCAAACGGCGCAAGTTTGGATACCTAGGATCGCAGGATGAGCCTCAGCCGCTGTTCAGCATATTGTTGACAGTGTTTGGATAGTCCGCTCAAGAACTTCAAGGACTTTTGCTGAGTTTTATGTGATAGGCCGATGATGACAGTATCTAGAGACATATCATGTAGATGGAGCTGATCTCTGTCTCGACACGCCGAAAAGGAATAAGCCAAGATCTTTCGGGTGCTAGGATACGAAAGAGTAAGAGACTATGGAACCCATCCATACTTGATAGCTGAACAAGGATTGGAAAGTAATATAGTTTGAGATCTAAAAATACAACGAGAAATATAAGCGTGGATACTTCACAGAATTGAATCGTGAAGGCACCCCATATAGTACACGGAATGCGGTGGTCAGCAATGGATCGCTGAGTGTTGAGCTCGGTCTATCAGAAGTCTCCCATGCGGCGTTAAGCTCGTCCTCTCTCGGGATATGCACGGGGCCTCGAACGGGACACTGAGGTCAGAAGTTTTCTCGTGGAAGCGGCTCGTCAGTGCGGGTCATCGAAAAGTTCATATACCCCCCTTTTCGTCAATTCCACGTCATAGCGTAGCAGTACCTTCCATGGCAAGCTGAGACCCACTAAACGTCTACCAGTCACGAGGATCGAGTCGTGATGACCAAAGAGACGAAACACTTCACGGCCGAACCTGATCTGGAAAGCAGATTGCTTCGATGGGCGTATGACCATGAACTTGTACCGAAGAATTTATAGACACTGCTTTCATCGAACGCTTTCTGGATCGTTCACACGAGCTTGTGGTCCTGGCTGCCTCTTTTCAGGCACCCAGTCCTCCCGTGGTGGTTCCCAGCCAGAGTGGAAGACACCCCAGTTCACAGCATCCCACACGCCGTCTACTATGACATTTGGTTTCCAGGCCGGTTCACCGCCCCGATAGACCCCAGTTCGCACAAGTGCCGAGTACCATCGTTGGCCGGGAGGAGGCTTGAAGTCAATGGCTCCTTTGATGTCACTTTCCGGATTATCACCTGGGTTCGGTGATCAGCGATACTTCAACTCAAGAAACAGAACTTAAAAGTATTTACCAATCATATATACTCTCTTCAGCGGTGTTGTCGCGTCTTCTCCAAGAAGAGTTCGGCGGTGGGCTTCAAGCTTCTTCGCCGCAAATGCGTACGTCTCCTGATAGGGTTTACCTATCATTTTCTTTTTCAGTTCGACTCCCATCTTCGGGCCACCAGTCACGGCGGCCCAGACACCTTCCAGGGCTTCTCGAAAACCCCCTTGCCCTAAACGTGGCAAGTGATATTCTGCAGCCCACCATAAGTCAGGGTTCGAGAAGTAGATGGGGGGCTGTCCATCTTGTTGAAAGCCGCGATTGGGCAGGTCAGCATTGTTGTTCTTCGACGAATAGGTGCCCATGATGCCTCGAGATGACAGCAAGATGTCGATGACGATCTGCATGTCCAAGGCCCAGTCGCGAGGATCATGAAACACAAGGATAGCGTCGATCTTCAAACTTTTAGAAGGGTTGACGGCATCTATAGGCTGCGGGAGCTTGCGTGCGAATCCACTGTAAGAGTGTGCGAACGTTCGCGTGAAAGGCCATATTGAGGGGTGTGCAGTGATGATGTCTGCAGGCGTGATGACGTTTTGAAATCCGTAACTGACACTGTCAGCATGGCTCTCTATACGGGAGACTTGCTTTTGTACGTCTCTGCTACTTCACGGCACTTATTTTCCAGGCCTCCAAGGACAAGGACACATTTATCCTTCAAACCCTCTTGTCGGTCATTACCTTCTACCAAGGCCGCAAACGGAGTGTGACTTTGTACAAACATGTCGACGTTGAGAGGCACGTGCAACTGACGACCAAGTTGCTCGACTCGCGCGGACTCAATCCGACCTCCTCCATTCGTGAGAAGGATGAAGGGTATTCCGTTACACTGAAGGTACTGCAGTGATCTTCGAGCGTGAGCTAGCGGCATAGCACTCCGTAGTAGAACGCCATCAATGCTTTGATAAGTCAGTCCCGAGTCTAGCAGGCAGTTCATAGGTGACTTACTCGAAGGCAAATGCAAAGTCGGGGACCGGTGATTTTCCTGAATGGTTGGACGTTTGCAGAGCTCGAGCGTGAATTCTTCCTAAACGAGCTTGACCAAGAATTGTTCGAGCTTGCCGGAGCCCACATTCGTAACAGGTGTTGAGAGCAAGAGCTTTTGGAAGGGCCATTAGAACCTAGGTGACGGTTGTGTCGAGTGGACTTGAGCTCCGCAAGTTACATAAAGATACAATCGCGCTCCCTTATCGATAAGAAGATCTACCTTACGTAGCGGACAAGGGTCAAACGGCAAGAAACATTGATCTGACATGTGCTGCCTAATGTCGACACCAATGCCTTTGTACGACTTCGTGGTTTCCGCGTCATCATGTCTCGTTCTGATTAGGCATCCTTGATGCTCAATAGAAGCCTCTCACATAGATATCTGCATGCCCAAGAACCACAGTCCGAGCAATATCGGGAAGAGAATTTGCAGAAAGAGATGGGATCTCTGGAACAAGAGCCCTCGGCGCAGGACAACCCTGACCAGTCCTGCTGTCCTGATACAGCAGCCTCAACCGCACCGAGGCTTGAACAAACCGCTTTTTACCTACCAGCCGAGATAATCATAGACATTCTCGCCTACATCCCCCGGCGACCTTCGACGCAGTTCACCTTTTACTCATGTTGCCTTCTATCGCGACAGTGGTACGCAGTGGCCGTCCATCACCTCTACCACACTCCCTATATCACGGGGAAAAACTTCAAACAATTCGTCGCCACCATCTGCCCTTCCGTCAATGCGCATGTTCGCAAGAGTGACTTCGCGGAGTTGGTGAGGAGGCTTGACATGGGCAATCTGGTACACGACGGGAGCAAGAGTTTAACGGCGAGGCTACTGGGAAGGGTCAAATCCTTGCTGGAAGAGTTTGTGGCTCCGCAGGCCTCATTTGCGTGAGTCACTGCCAAGTTCGATGCTTGCCGTCGTAGGGGTGCTGGCTTCACGTGTCTCGTGTCAATGAATGGCGTCCTCTTTGATACTGGGACGAATTGGAATAGCTGACGGGTCTGAGGGCAAAAGCGTCAACTGTCTCGCCGCGCTCTCCAAATGCACCAATCTCCGCCATCTCGACCTGTCCCTGATATCGGAATCGCTCCCGCTCAGAGACTTCCTGCACGCAATCGCTCCCCTGAAAAACCTCACCTCCCTCCGCTTCCCGCGTTCGTCATCCAGCCACACCAGCGAATTGACACGATCCCAACCTCACTCCTGGCCGCCAAACCTTGAGAACCTCCACCTATCCGGCCGTATCCACGACACCTCTATATCCCTCATCATCAGCTCGCTGCCAACAACCCTCACCCATCTGACGATCGAGCACTGCCCGACCCTGAGCCGCCTCTTCATCTGGCAGATACTACCCACCCTCGCGGAAGGTCTAACCCATCTCCGCATCTCCTACCACATGCCTCGACTCTACCGCGGCTCTCTAGATGAAATTCTGTTCCACCTTCCGAACTTGCGCGTATTCAGTATAGCAGCCGACTACATATCCCGGCGATTCTTCACCGAATACCGCACAAACGAAGGGGAGTTTCTCTTCAGCCATCCACTGGAAATGCTCGAGCTAGAAGACTCCGGCGCGACGGACCTGCCGCTCGAAGAGTATAAGATCAAGGCGTCTGCCGTTTCCTTGGCCGTCTTGGAGGGGAGGTTGGGAAGGTTGAGGCGGGTGCGGGCCCATGAGCGTTTGGGCTGGCTCGCGACGGCTCAGGATCGCGAGGAGGTGGAAGATCTGGTTGAGTTGCTGGAAGACAAGGCGAGAGAGGACGCAGAGAGTGGTGCGCTTGGGGCCGGGATGGTGGCTCCGGTGTCTGAGGCGGGTGTCTGGGTGTTCGAATAGAGATTCATGAGAGACGACATTGGCTGGGGACATCTCAGAAACGCCAGGGACGTGGAGATCAATGTGACTTGTCGAGGCCAAAGCGGTGAACTAGTGGTCATGAGCAGGATTGAAGGTGGGAGGATGACAACTTGGTTTAGGAATACTCGTAGGAATTCGAGTGCTGTTCCGGGTGTGTGCGGTATGTAAGTGTAAGTGGATATATTCATCCCGTACTGTACGAATAAACAGCGTCGCAGGTAGGTGAGGGATATCAAGTTCATCTTGAGAACACTGCGTTCCATTCAACTGACACACAGCCAGCTGATAGTACCCAGGTAAGATGAGAAGTAGCGGTATATACAACATGACAGCACTGGCCAATCTTGCCGCACGAACGATGAAAAAGCGATAGAGGGTTACACAGCCAAAAAAAATGAAATAACCAATTCCCGAAACGTGCATCAATCCTCTCTTTTAGGTCGTAACGTATTTACATGATTCATCTCGGTTCGCAGAAGTTCCAACTGTTCACTGCTTCGAACTGTATTCGACCTCTTTCGAAGTGTAGACCTTCTCATTTGTGTGGCTAAGCTGACTTTCCGGATCGCCGTTTGCACCGACGATACCGACCTTGGCTGCGCGATATCCGTCGAGTTCCTTGGCTTTGAAGAGATTGAGATAGATGGGGAAGGACCAGGCGATGAGGAAACCGGCGAGCGGGACGGCCATGGCGATGCGCGTGTTGCGCCGATCGGAGACGGCGCCGAGGATGGGTGGGAAGACGGCACCGCCGGAAACGGAGGAGACGAGGAAGGAAGCACCGCGTTTGGTGTGGCGACCGAGACCGCGCAGGGAAAGGGTGAAAATGGTGGGGAAGATGCAGGATTCGAAGAACAGGACGATCGAGAGGCAGGCGATGCCGGCGTTGCCCTCGGCACCCATGGCGGCGGAGATGAAGACGATGATCATGGTCATGAAGAGCATGAGGATCCAGCGGGGTTTGACGGCCTTCATGGAGATGCCCGCGACGAATCGACCGATGGCGAACAGACCCTGTGCGATTGCGAGCTGGTTGGAACCGGTGGCGGACGTCGTGCCCGGTCGGACTTCGACCACGTAGTTGATGAAGTAGCCGGCGATGGCGACCTGTGCTCCGACGTAGCAGAACTGGGCCGCCACACCCCAGAAGAGGGTGTATTGTTGTCGGAGGGGCTTGTCGGCGTAGTTGGTCCCGTCTTCGATGGTCTGTTCGGCTTGGTCGGCCATGTCGGCGTCGGTGACTTCAGGGATGGGCGCGAAGAAGAAGACGATGGCAAGGAGAAAGACGAAGGCGGCGATACCCAAATACACCCATTGGACGGATTGCAGAGACTTGCCACCTGGGGCTCCGATGTCTTTGAAGAGAACGTACGAGGCGAGGATGGGAGCGACGACGGTGCCGATGGCTTGGAAAGCTTGCGCCAGGTTCAGGCGCATCTCCGAGTATCTTGGAGGACCACAGGTGGCGATGAAGGGATTGGCGGATGTCTCGAGTGTGGAGAGACCGGAGCCGACGATGAACATGCTGCCGCAGAAGCCTCCAAAACTGCGCTTGATGCCCGAGGGCCAGAACATCAACGCACCAACGCCGTAGATGCAAAGGCCGGTGATGAAGGTCCATCTGTACCCGAAACGACGGACAATCCAACCGGAGTATGTCAGCGGGCCGATGAAGTAAGCTCTGTTCAAGCAATTCAGTACTGTCTCGATTTACCATCAATGGTCGAAGGGAGGTACTGACCCAAAGTAGGCTGCAGCAAGGCCGGATCCTTGTCCTTTGGAGACGCCCAAGACTTCTTGAAAGTGCTTGTTCAAGACATCGAGCAGACCGTAGGCGAAACCCCAGAGGAAGAAGAGGATGGTGACGAGGGCGACGGGGACGATGGATTGTCTGGTGGTGATCTGAGAGGCGCCGGTGACGGCCTTGTCACTGATACTCTTCCGGCGGGTTTGAAGATCGAGGGCTTCGGCCGCGGATGGTCGTCGTTGACCTCGGATTTCTTCGAGGGTAGGTTCGACCTTCTTGCCGAACATGGTGACTTGTCGTATGAAGCGTCGAGTAACTTACTGCTCTTGATGGAAAGATGAGGAGTCGAAGGAACAAGTTTCTATGTCTGTTCGAGTCCCTCAACGCACGACCGACTGCGCAGAGGTGGGGTGCAGCAATTCCGGGAGAGATTGGGAGTGACGATGAATGATTGGTCTGAGGAAATGCTGATGCAGTGATGATCTTTCCTCTTGTTGAAGAGGGAGCTGTTATGTTTTATATACCTACCTACTTCTTCACTCTTAGATGCAACCTTTCTCTGAACGGTACGGGGTTAGACCTTTCCAAGCGCACCCCACCCCACCATGAGGACCTGTCACGGCGTACCAATTGGGTGCCTACGCCTGCAGTAGTGATGATGTTGAACTTCGCGATACCTCTAACAAAGTTATTGTTACAGTACGTACGGTAGGTAGGGTATCCCCGCAGTCAGCTAGTACAAGGGGCTAGTACCCAAATGGATAAAGAGTAGCCCCGTTCTCTCGGCCACACTTCGGTTTATTAGCCAGCGAGGTGAGATACGGTAATGCAGGTGAAGTCATTGGTCGTGTGTGTGGGTTCTGATCCCCGTTCAAAGGAGGTTCCATTGAGGGAACGTTCAAGTAGGTATGGGTGCATGTGGCAATGCTCTAGGTAGAAGCAGCCATGGAAGAAGAATGGAACGCACAAGTGCAAAATCTTCTCCGCATGCACTAAGCTGCAGGAGCTTGGCTTCTTTGTTCCAACGGCGTGATTCTAGAAGATTGCCTCTCGCAGCAAGACCCTTTACGTAAAAGGACCGCGATGTCACGGCAAAGAGTTGGCCCGGCTGTTGCGCTGCCCGACAGCCCTATCGATCTCCCGTCTTCCACTTCCCGGACCATTGGAGGCTGAAGACAGCAGGCTACTGTATACTACAGTAAGGTGGTTGCTAGAGTAGACTCGCCGACAAAAATTTTGATAGATGCATGACCCTCTCAGACTAAGTGAAAGTGAAGTCCAGGATCAACTGCCTGACAACCTTCGAGACGCCTTCGAAGCTTCCATGGAACTGCAGGTGTGGATGACCCTGGATCGACGGACCACCCACTCTCCGTTCAGAGCCCCAGTTCCGGGGAATGCAAGATCCTGATAGGGCTCGACGCTCTGCGACTACACCAGCATGGCCTGCCATAACTCGAAATCTGTTGAGAAGGGCCTACTGCGTTTCGGTCCTTTCTCAATCGCCCGGTTGACCCTTCAGCTTGATAAGAGTAAATGACCTGGAACTAGTAGCGCACAACTTGATTTCTGCCGTAGGCTTGCAGATGATACAATTGGCTCGAAGAGAGTTGGTCGATGCATCAAAGCAATCAGAGATCTAGCAAGATCCAGTCTAAGCTCAGCCTAAAGCAAGGACTTCCAGTATCAAACAGTCCACCTTCGCTCGGCGTCGCTCTGGGACCGCAGATTGTTGGAATGCGTATAGTTATGTGTGTGCAGCGTTGAGTAAGGCCGATGACGGTCGATAGACGTCTGGCATTGCATGCCAGTATCCAGGGCTGTCCTGGATTAACGAGCTCGTTTCGGTGAGCGAGAAGACTTGTTAGCATCATAGGTTTGCTGGAGACAGTACGCGCTTGCCCCTTTTGAAACGTGACCGCTGGCATGGCGACATCCGTTCTCCCCAGACTCTCGTGCAAGACCGGAAATACAGGTCGACACTCAGTCCATGTTACCCACAAACAGGACCAAGATCCAGAGAAGGCAGCATAGACGCAGCACCGCTTCGAGACGGCGGTAGAACGCCTCCAACGCAGATCACCGTAGACTGACAACGACTTCCACCATACTTGCCTTACGGACCCAACTCTCCGGAAACTCTTGACCCTCCTCGTGCTGCACCCCCCCCTCCTCGCCCCCTCCCTCTCTCCCCACACCCCGCCCCCTCCCCTCACGAACAACAACATCATCCACAACCCCCACCGTCCCCGTGCGCACCCTCACTCTCAAATCCTCCTCACCCTGCAAGAACACCGCCAACCCCAGCACGCGCTCGATCGCCTTCCCCGTCCCCTTCAGCGCCACTTCCTCCTTCTCCCCCTTCCCTCTTCCCTGCCCGTGATTCCTGTGGCTCCGTGCCGTCGCGCCGAGTCTTTCCCTATCGCTCCCTTTCGCGTCGACGAGGCTGACTTTGCCGCGGGAGCGCTTGTCGATTTCGGCGAGCAGTTTGCGCGTGCGTTTAAGGGCGGAGACGAAGGGGGTGTGGTGGGATATGTAGATCGCTTTGGGGTGGGAGGCGGAGGAGGAGGCGTATGGGGATGGGATGGCGGGGTGGGTGAGGGGGCGTTTGTGGACGCGGAGGTCTGTGGTGCGGAGAGCGGGGGGTGGTTAGCTGCTTGATGCGGGTCCGAGTTTAGGAATGGATGGGGGCAGTTGGGAGAGGTTACTGGGTGGTAGGCGGGGAAGTTTCTTGCGCGTGTTTTGCGGTGGTGGGTTTGTGCTTTCCATACTGAGGGAGTTTGGAAGATGTGAGCTGAGTAGGTAGTTGAAGCGGCGGGACTGGAATGGTGTCAGACGGTTGTAAGTGGAAGAGTACTGCGGTCAAAGACTACTGAGGCGGGAGCGCTAGCTTCGGAGGGCTGAAGCCGGTCATAAAGCATCATCGACTACAGTAAACAACAACTACCTCCGAATGTGACTTCACGGCCTGCTTCCTCCGACCTTCACTTCAACTTTCTGGTTTTACTTTGCGTGTTTCGTCGGACTCAGTACACTACGCCGGACTTGCTTCATCTACGTTACAATTGCATAGTAAAAATGATCATGCTTCTGCGGATATAGCTACCTAGACACCGAAAGGACCAGCAAGTCTCTACACCACCACCTTGCCAACCAGCCACCCACCCAATGCGCCTCGCCCACCTCCGCCTACCGCAGCCAGTCGCCTACACCCACGCCTCCAACCTCCAAGACGTGCTAGTGCAACGCCTCCTAGCCTGGAAGCAGCAACCCCCCCACTCCGCCACCACGCCACCCCCCGACCCAACCATCATCACAGCACAATTCCACCCAGTCTACACCTGCGGCCGCCGAGAACTCGGCACCATCAGCCCCTCCCAGATCACGCACCTACAAGCCTCAGGGCGGGCCTCCTTCGTCGAGGCGCTCCGCGGCGGCCAAACCACATTCCACGGCCCAGGCCAGCTAGTAGCATACCCGATCATCGACCTGCGCCGGCACGGGATGACGCCGCGGGGCTACGTGCGGGTGCTGGAGGAGGCGGTGATGGGGACGTGCGGGCGGTTTGGGATCCGGGGGTTCCGGACTGAGAACGCGGGGGTGTGGACGAGCGAGCGGCGGAAGATCGCGGCGGTCGGGGTGCATTTGCGGCGGAATGTGACGAGCCATGGGGTCGGGGTCAATGTGGGGACGGAGTTGTGGTGGTTTGGGCGGATTGTGGCGTGTGGGTTGGAGGGGGTGGAGGCGACGAGTTTTGAGAGGGAGGGGGTTAGTGGGGTGGGGGTGCGGGAGGTGGGGGATGTGTTTGTGGAGGAGTTGGCGGGGAGGTTGGGGGTCGAGGAGGTGTATGAGATTGGGGAGGACGGGTTGGTCAAGTGAACGAACGCCTTGCGAGATGGCCAGTATGGCATGGGAGAAACTGGCTTCGCCTGGGCGAAATGATTTGAGCACAGCGTCACGGCCAGCAAGGGTTATCCCAATAGTTAGGAAAGAATTGACGTCTACTGACCTCGCGCACACGGCTCGGTACACAGAGCACCTCTCGGGTTTCAACCACCGACGACATGAGCAGAGAGGGGCCAGCTTGACCAAGACGGGAAAAGTCTCACGAACAAGAGGATCGTCCTAGCCAAAGCGCCCACTAAATGAGAAGGGATGGATCAGTCGAAGGGGGTAGAGATGTCCAGACGGGCCAATCTGCTGAAGCGGATCGGTTACGCGGCACAAGCCGCTGTATGCACCCCTTGGGGCTACAAACCAGCAGTGGTAGAACTGATGCCTCCGCATGTGCGGTTCCCCGGCGGATTGCGTTCCAGACATGGGTGATGCGGTGACGGCGGGCGCGTGTTCCTTTCGCGTTCCCATCCGTTCCCTGGGAGGAGGCAAGTGATGGGTGGACCCTACGTCTTAGCGGGTGGCGTCAGATACTGCATCAAGTCATCGGTGGACTGTGCAGCATGCGACTCAAGGGCCAGGATTAGGGATACGGTTCTGTGAGACATGGCTTGCTGAGTGTGGTGTGGCTGGCCAGCGTCATTCGACAGGTAGGGAGGACATCTTATCTCAATCTACCATGGAAAGGAGAAGGCAATGTCAGTTGTCGAAGACAATCAATCGATATCTGGTGACGATTGATTTGAGGCCTTGAAGAATTGAATCGAATATGTATAATCTGCGTGAGGTAGCCAACCGCCTCGGCCCCGACCACATCCACATCCCCACCCTCGCCCACGCCCACGCCCACGCCTACACAAACCCCTTTCGGAATAAAGAAAGAATAAAGACAACACCCTGCTGGTGCATACGAAGACTTGAGGCGTGACCATGCTGACAAAAGGGAGTCATAAACATTGAAAGACAGAGTTTGGTGGCTAAGGCCAAAGCCTCCTCAAGCCCGGAGATCTGGTCTGTAAGATGAATTGCACCCTGGCCTGTCTTCTCCTCCTGGAATTTTATGTGTCTCACTTCGTGATCTGTACCTGTCCTGCTCCTCATTTTGATCCAACAATGAATTTGACGGAGAGGATATCATAACGCCATGGAGCCCACAACGCGCAAGGAAAGACGACATTACAGAAATGGCGATGACGATGATGTAGGTACATGGGTCGAGAGAAGCAGCAAGGAAATTGGCCGGGATGCTCGCATTTCGGGTCGCACACCATCTCATCTTTCCACCTTCTGCCACCCATTCAAATAAGTCATCAAGCCAACCCCGAGGAGGACGACGCCTAGCATGCTGGCGAACGGTGCGGATTGGGAGAATCGGTTAGTTGCGTTTGGTGATCGCGCCAACGCTGTGGCCATTGCTCGCTCAAGTTGTGCTAGCTCGCCGGGACCGATGGCATGGCCGTTCTCTCCGCCCGCCGCTTTCTTCAACAGGGTACCAGCACGGAAGGTATCCTTGTCCGACTCGAGGCCGGTCTCGGTCTGAGTGGCAATCTCCATGCTAACCCTACGCTTAATACCATCGACGTCTTTGCTGGCTCCGTCACGACGGATCTTTTCAATCATTTCAGCTAGCGTCTTCCTTGTCGTGACGCTTTCTTCTTCGGCAGACTCGGCTCGTTGCTTGTACTGTTCCATCTGCTTCTTCATTTCGTCCATCTCGGCAACCATCAGTTCTACGCGCTGCTGCAGGCGTGCCGTTGAGGCAGTGGCGTTCGCAGTGTCCTTAGACAGTTCTCCTGGAGTCTTTGTCGCTTGCCAAGATCTGGTCTGCTGCGAATGGTGGTTAGCATCTTTCTGGTGGATTCCGTTTGACTGCTTGTGAGCGGCCTCTGCAGGAGGCTCGAATGCCTCTTCCACCATCGAACCATTCTCGCCTCGGCGCCTTTGATTCTCCAATCGACGCGCTCTTTCTTCAGCACTTTCACGAGCTGATCGTTCTTGTTGAAGCATATCTTCTAGAGCTTTCATTCGGGCACCTTGGGAATCGAGCTCCTTTTTCGCAGAGCTCAGGGCCTCCACGAGAGAGAGAACTTGGTTTGACGTCTGTGCTTTCGTTGGTAACCCATGAACACCGAGGGTCGGCTTTTCCGTCACTGCTCGTGGCAGGGATGATTGAGCGATGGCTTCGAGCGGGCTGGCTCGGGCGCTATCCGGTTTTTCCGGCAATGGTTGTTGAGGAGGTGGAGCCGGCGGATCTGAAAACCGTGGAATAGGTTCGATCTTGAGGGGCAACTGAATACCGTTGGCTTGATGTGGTCGTCCTTGCTCATGCTGAGGCAGCTTTCCAGTCTCCTTTCCTGGTTCAGAGTTGAGCAATGTACCAAAGAAGTCACCGGTTTGATTGAGTTCATGGGATTGCTGCTTCGCTTGCTTTATCTCGCTCTTGAAAGATAAATTAGCTGTAAGCTCTTCTCTGATCGCCCGTGCTGCACTTACTGTAAGTTTCTTCACGACTTGTTCGATAGTAAGGGGACTCAGCCAGAAGTTCATATGTCGTTGCTGGCCCATGGCATTCAGGTTGTTGCTTGACATGTTTGACGGTACAGTACCCCTCGTACCGTTGCTACCTGTTGAACCTTGGCTACCAACTCGACCTCGAACTTGTACCATCTGCAGGCCCATCGGCGAAGGCATGAGTCCCCCACCAGCTGCCGGGTCGATATCTCCGAAACTTAGATCCAGTACATTCGTCCCATTGCCATAAATCCCGGCATGCTCAACTTTGGCGGAAACCTTATGATGGACGATCTTCTTCTGGTCTTCGCTAACAATGTCAATGCCCAGCTCCAGCATGTCGTGTTCCCGAAGCTCATGGGGATCTGAGTCTCGGTTCTCGGGCGAGAGACGTTGTCCGTTCACGAAAGTCCCGTTAGACGACTTGATATCGCGGATCCATATCTTCCCATTTCTATCCGCCCACACTTCTGCATGTTGCCTTGAGAGAACTTTCGAGTCAAAGTATCCGTTCGTCGGTGTAGGCACTGTTTTCTGATTTGTCTGTCTACCGATCCGCAACACCTCTGGAAAGAAGGGAACATTGATTTGCTTGCGCTCGAATGTGCTGTTCATCGGCAGTAACGCGAGGACCGCAGGACTCTCGCCTTGAAGTTGCCCGCTTACTCCTCGCCCTCCACTTTGTTGAGGCTGAGCGTTGTTTTGGGAAGGAAGTATTGGAGAAGGCTGATGAACTGACGACATCATCGCTGCCTGAGTTGTACCGAGTGATGGTGAGGTGATCAGTTGTGGCCGAGCAGGCGTTATACCGGAGACTGGTTCTGCCTTGGATGAAGGCCAAAGACCTTTGGCAGGCTTTTTTCTCGACGCCCATCCGCCAAGCTCCCCGTTCGCTAGGGAAGGTCCGCCATTGATCTGGGAACTTGTAGCAGTGATCGTTGGCGTTCCCGATGACGAAGACGTGATGGTGGAAGATGAATTCGAACGTTGGGCACTCTTACGAGGCATGAACATCCTGGAGACCTCGTCCGTACTTATGGAATTCAGCCCTCCTTGACCGCTACCACCAGAATTCCATCCTATCCTAGGTAGAGGCTGGAGGCTTGGAGGGGAAGCCACTGCAGTCATTGGAAAAATCCTTCAGATATAACTGATCTGGATTATCGTTAAATTGGCTCGATCGTTGCCGTCTTCCAACACCAATCCACCTCAACAACCCTAATTACTTGAATTCGTTGGCCGTCCCAGATCACAATGCCTGAAGAGGGCTAAATAACCCAAGCACGATCGTCATAAGTCGTTCGAGGGTATGGTAAGAAGCAAAGTCTACTTTGCGTCATGTAAAAATATTGTGGTTGTAGGTCGGTCGTTTCTTGGACGTTGAACTTCGTAGCGTATGACGAAAGCAATGATTGTGGTGGTAGCCGTTCCTCTGGTGACGACGGCGGAATTAGAACAACCTAGAGGGAGACTGTCGGGATTCTCGAACTCACAAGAACACAACAGATGTTTGCACAGAGTTGACACACCGTTGTTGGTGGTTTGCAAGACGTCGTCTGTTGGTAGTGAGCGTGATATTGGTAACGAGTGCAAAAAGATGTTAGCAGTGCCTGTCTGAGGGTTAGATAATGATTCTAGCAGCCTCAATGAGTTTGAAGGATGTGTTAGGGGCTGAAATGTTATGTTGGACTGTGCCTCTCTCCACCTGATCGGGACCGTGAACAAAGGCTTGCCGCCAGACCCCAGGACACGTGACCAGTCAACGGGTCCTATGGTCCGTGCGTTGAAACTCCATATATGCCTTGACGAGGAAGCTCTAGAAGCAGCTGGTTCTAGAATATTTCGATACCTTAGTTCTTGGCCTTGAGATTCATTCCATAAAACATCAAAGATTAGGAATATACTACTGCTTCCTCCGCAAAGACTCAACCAAGATGCCTCCAATGCCAACGACTGCAGGTGGAGGGGGGATGCGTGGCCCAACAACATTCGACAAATGTATGTTTCCCACAATGTCAAGCACCTTCTTTACCTATGGACCCCACTTGTCTCCTTGTGTTGTACTCTACTCACCTCTCGTAGGGAAGACGGGTGCGATGATCGGTGGCTGTGAGTAGCACCACCTTCCTCGCCAGCAACGCCCTACTGAAGCCTGTATTTAGCGGTTGGATTGATAATGGGCTTCATCTTCGGTACACTCTTCTGACGAAGTTATGGAGAAGGGTTTGAGCTCAGATGAACGACAGGTGGTGTGAACATTATACGATTCGGAGCAGGTCCTAACGGCCTTACGCGGACACTGGGCCAATACATGGTTGGGTCAGCAGCGACGTTCGGGTATGTTCACACACCTTCACAAAGCCCACTGGCGACTTGGCTGATACTGACCGTTCCAGCTTCTTCATGTCGATAGGGAGTGTGATCAGGACGGAGGGTTCACCTACAGCCACCGAAGCGTTTGCGCGAGCGAGGCGGCAGCCTATTATTATGCCGAGGCAGCATAACCGGCGACTTGAAAGTGTATAAATACCCATATATCATCGTTGTCTCTTCTGCCAGCTTAAGCCTTTAAGTACAGTGAGTTTGGACTTCAAGGTCGATCCTGAAAAGTGAGGCATAGCACCCATGTCCGAGGCAGCTAGACGACCTCGCGATCATGCTGATAGGCTGGGTCACAAGTCGTCGTCAAAGCATGATAGGGCAACCATAATCGTGATACAACCTGAGGATCTCGGTTTGACACAAGTCTGGTTTACAAAACATCCGCAAAGAGCCACCGATAAATACAAAGCTCCGACAGTCGAACAAGAAGGGATATCTTAGTAACTGTGCTCAAAGTGTAGCCAAAGCGTTTGAAAGCTCTCCAAACCCTTCCAACGCCACTAAACTCATCGTCTGGTACATCATCATCAACGAAGCATAACCGTTGTAGCAACAACAAACCCTCCCTTCGTAGGAGACAAAACGGAGAGGCGCAGCCTGGAAAAGCATGCTGAGGTCAGCCCCTCTTCACCGACTATACAAACCCAGCAGCGACCACACAAAGACCGCCAACAAGGACCGCCAAAGCTATATTCTCCTGCTGCCTACCAGCAGCGCCAAGAACGGAATAAGGCGGTAACGAGGTTGTCGCCGCCGCCGTCGCCGTAGGGCTAGAAACGTCCGAAGAAGTCGAAGTTAAGGCGACAACAGCAGGTGTAGACGAAGGTACCGTCAGTGAACTCGATGCCAAAGATAAAGAAGCAGATGTCAAAACCACGACAGTGGAGCTGGTATCAGAGGCAGCGGCGGAAAGTGACGAAGAAGCCGAAAGGGACGAAGAAACCGAAGCGGTCGAAGAAGCCGCAGGGGCCGAAGAAGATGGTGGAGCAGGTCCAGACATAACGGCCGTGGCTGCCGTGACGACTGTTCTCGTCATATACATCGTGGACGTCAGGAACGTGGTCGAGGCGCCTGCGTCCGAGGGCTCGGCGAAGGTGAGCTGCGAAGAGGAGAGGATGACGAGGGTGCTGAGGAGAGGGTTTAAGAGACGCATTGCGAGAGCTTTGTGGTCCAGCGGGAGTAGATATGGGGACTTTGAGAGTATAGTATGGTATATTCGTGCGACTTGCGCAGTCAAGTGGCGGCGCGATGCTGCTAATGGAAGCTTGAGCGATGCGAATGGAGATCTTTGGAATGCGACAGTAGATCAGGCTTATCTAGGTCGATGTTGCGAGGATGGCGAGTGTTGTCGCAAACGGGGTATCCACTCTCGAAGTGATGGCGCAAAGTTGGTATTGAATGTGAGTGTTCGCGAAGTCTTCTCAGCTGTACAGTGATGGATCTGAGAGGTTCGGAAGATCTGGTTTTGTATCTGGCCTTGCTATATATGCGCCTCGATCGATATATGAGCTGTTGTCCGGGGCGCAAAAGATCGTTGGTGGCGCAAGTTCTGCGACAAGTAACGTTACAGTTTCAACGAGCGAGGTTTCGAGTGGACCACAACTCGAGAGAGACACAATAATGGACACAAGAATAGTCAGACAAGTAGACGCCAATGATGGGAGTTAAAGAGATGACAATTGAATGAATGTGAAACTTGAGTACGATAATGACAGATTTAACGGCGCCTATGACTGTGAATGTTTGAGTGAGTGAGTGAGTGAAAGGAAGAAAGATCTTGCTGCTCGTTATCGGCAGAAGATTCACGATCACTATAACGTTAAATTACCAAATTAAATTACCAATCTTACAAGAAATGAGGTGCTCATTTAATAGCTTACTAAGGTAGGTACACGAAAGATAAAAGTATGCGCCCAACTCAGGGCTCTGGACAAGTTCATTCTACTAACGCTCATTCTGACCCTACCCTGAGATAATCCACCAACTCCTCACCCGCCGTGCCAGCCTAGCCAAGATTGTGGAAATGTGTGGGTACGCCAATAGTGTTGTTCCCAAACAAGCGCCGGAAGAAGCGCCGCAGATTGCAAGTCAGCCAGGGTGAAAGGTGCCTTCGAGGACAGCAGTACCCTTCACAGGGCGATTGCGAGACCGAGCTGGGATTTCGTCCACAAGGAGCCGTAGCTCCTTCCGCTTTTCTTTGGCAAGATGTGCAATGCGATGGACCGATTTCTCCAGGAGTTGGCAGAGTTCCTCGCAAGTGGCGAGAGCCTCCTTGATTTTCCCTTGCTGCTCCCAAAAATCCACATACTTATACAGGGTGAAGATTCGGTCCTTGAAGTCACCCTTGAGCGGTCCCTCCTGTCGGGCCCCGGCAGCGTATCGATTCGGGTCGAAAAGGCGCCTGTATATGTCATCTGCTTCTTGGTAGCGTTCCTGTGCCGTGAGGATCTCTGCTAATCGACGCTGCGCGGCAACGACACCATGATGGTCTTCGCCATGGTTTCTCTCTCCAATCGGCAGTCCCTTGCGTATCAGATCCTCTGCTCCCGCAAGGTCTCCCATTGCAAATTTGACATAGGCGAGGTTGGACATCGCTATCAGCGTGTACGGTTGCTCTCTGCCCAGCATCTTCGTACGCTCATTTAGGACTTCTTCCATCAACTGATGCGCTGTCTGCAAGTGTTCTTCCCCAAGTTCACGATAGGCCATTGCAAGGTTTTCTTTGGCGATGAGGGTTTTCTCGTGGGTAGGGCCCATATTGGGATGTGAAATCATGCCTTCTATTGCCTCCAGGTGCTGATCTTTTGCTTTCTCGAATGCAAAGTAATTCCAGTGGACTTGGCCAAGGTTGTCAATGGCGCACAAAGTATCTTGATGGTTCGATCCTAGAGTCTTTTTCATCCCTTCGATGGCTTGCTCGAAGAGGTCCTCCGCCTCTGACATCCGACCCTGGTAGTTGCGAATTGAGCCGAGATTGTCTTTTATCTGGAGAGTTGTATGGTGTTCTTCTCCTAAAGAGGTCACAGCAGCTTGGAGCACTTGTTCGCTCAGATCTCCTGCATCATTGAATCGTCCTTTGAGCCAGTACGTGGTTGCTAGGAAACGGGATATCCGTATTGAAGCCTCATGTTCCATACCTAGATTTGGTACCAGAAAGTCTCTTACTGCTTCCTGAAGTTGCTCTGCTTCGTCCCAAGCACCACATATGAAGTAGATATAACTGAACTTTGCCGCTTGCTTTGCTCGACGACGATCCGTTATGATCAAATCAGACTTTGGTTCGATCACCGGCCAGAGTCTGATGTGCGCATGTTGGTTCTCTCGTATCCTTTCTCGGATTTCCTCTTTCCGGGCGCGCAAATGTATGACGTGGAGCAATAGGCTTCTTTGCAACTCCATCTCGTCTTTTGTAGGCTCACCCGATAGTGGAAGGGAGATGGACTGACATAAGGTGTCCAGGGCAGCTTGACACCAGACGGCCTGCTCTCCCAAGATCATTTGTGGTCGTTCCCGTACCCATACGTGTACCAACGGGTGTATTGAGTAACTTCTGTTCTCATCGTGATACGTTACTAATGACCACTGCATCAGTACGTGTAATGCTCTCCGAAGCCGAAAGTCAAACTTTGCAACCGACAAACTCCCGCGCAAAACGTCGCGAAGCATTCTGGGTAGTGTCGGTGGACTTCTGTCCTTCAGTATCTCTGTTCGTAGCCCAAACAGTAACACCTTGTACAGCTGTGTCCATGACTTCGGCTTTCCCACCATTCTCGATTTCTTCTTTTCCTGCTTTTCTTTCTCTTCTGCCGCGGCTTCTAGCCCAGGGTTCTTCGCGGCTGCTATCAGCGCGTCGAGTCTGATATTGTCACGGTTGAAAAAGGCAAAAATATTGAGTAACTCAGTGGCATCTCGGTTCTTTTCCGGTTTCTCCTCCTCGAGTTTCCGATATAGCACCTCGTAGCTAGAGTAGACACTCATGTACGTTTCGTCTTCGTCAGTCTCGGCCTGCGCGGAATTCTTTCTAGCCTGGCGAATGGTTTCCCAGAACGTTTTGAAATAACTCAGGTAGCTTCCAAGCTCGCACAAGTTATTCGCGATTGCTGCTCCTGCATGGACTAGAGCAAGTGGCAAGCAGCCGAGAGCAGTGGTGATGAGATTTGCGGATTCAACGGTGGTGGTATCCCAGGGGCTGTTCACGCGGGCCGCTTTCAGCAGAAGATCGTTCGCCTCCCCGCTCTCCAGCTTCTCGAATTGGTATGACTTCAGCCCAACCGTGCCGTGCTTGATGTTTTCCGGAACTCGGGTGGTCACGAGGATGAAGCCGCGCTCGCCCTCTGGGAAGAATGCCTCAATGTCGATTGAGGGATCATCAGCGTTATCGATGATCAGTAGCCAGGGTACTTCAAGACTCGAGAGCCAACTCTTCGCAGCGCGTTCGTTTGGTTCAACGCCACCAATTTTCGAGATTGCTGCGAATCCTTCTCTGGCGGCTTCATGGGAAGTGGCGTTGATGGAGAAAACGCCCCAAAATCTAAGGTGACCATTAGTCGTGGCCGAGCCTATCAGGCAAATCAACTTACTTCTGCCGATTAACTTGAGCAAACTTGCAGGAGAACTCCGTTTTGCCCGACCCACCGAGCCCCTGGATGACGAATCGTTTCTGCGAATCGTTTCTTTCGAGTAAGGTATCATCGTCGAGAGTCTCCCGGAGTCCGTCCAATAAAGTTTCACGGCCCGTGAAGATACTACTGACAGATTTCGGTGGCATGAAGTGCTTGTTGATTGCCTTGGAAGCTACGGCAGCGGCCGCAGCAATGGATTCACGAAGCTACTTGAGTTCAGGTTATGGTGATTCTGAACACGGTGGGAGGGTGACTGACACTATCATCGTCAGCTGAGCTGATCCTTGATCTAAGAACTTCCAGTTGGTAGTTTAGATTCGACTCCTGCCTGTGAAGTTTATCACTGATAAGGTCGGTTGCTTTGTGAGAACTTCGTGTGTAGTATCTGTGAGGAGAATGAGTACTAATCTGGTAACGACCTCGGGATCCATACTTACAAGTTCAGTGCCGTAAGTAGCGTCTGAAGGCTGAGCTGGTATTTGGAAAGACTGGTATGAATCTTGGCTAGATCCGGATCCGTGGACTGCCTCCTCAGGGTCTTCTTGACTCCGTCAAACTTGCCTGTTGGTTTGGCCGTCTGGCTTTTACCCATGATACCCTTGACTTTCTCCTCCAGTCGCAGCACCACATCCCTGCAGCCATTCGCATTCGAGTCAACCTTCTGCCATAACTGCTCGACTCCCGGCAAATGGTTCATCGGCGAAGTCGGATCGGCTTCTTCGGTTAGATCCTTGAGATTCTTGATGGATTCGTTGACATCGATCAGTGATGTGACCTCCTTCTGCAATGCGTCGATATCTCCTTCGATTTTTCCAGCTGCATCCTTTACGTCCTTGAGGTAGGCACCCACTCTCCAGCACACATCAAGCAATCCAATGGTACTGGCCGCGAGTGAGAATGGTTCCGCCATGGTACATCATTATCGTTGCTTTCTTTGTTTGAATTGAGGTGTGTTGTGTGGTGTGTGGTGCGCAGGTGCAGTGGGCGCGGAATCGTGCAAGATGAGGCTCTAGGGTATGAGTGGGCGCGGGGGCGGAATTGTAGGACCCTATTGGAAGACATTGTCAGGACTGTGTCACACTGCAAGTTCCATCAAGACTTGCGCGTACCCCATCATCAAATGCAGAGTACTCTTCCGTGCTGTCTTTCGGAATGGCATCGCAACCGCAGATTCAAAAGATTGCGCAGTCATGTACATTTGTACGAAGTAGGTAGCATGAGTCCTCGCCAGCCTCGCTCGAGCTGACAATAATTAATTAATTAATTAATTAATTGAATCAAGGGTAAAAGACTCTGCTGATCCATGCAACTGCATAAAAGACTCAGATGATAGTCAGCTCATAAAAAAGACTCAGATAGACTGTATTTTGATGTTAATTCTTTGTTTATAGTAAACATATCACTGTCATTATGTGAACCCACGAGCCTCTTATCTATAAGAGGCTGATGAGTAAGGTATGTGACAATGTGAGACACTACAGTACAACAGCTATTCAATGAAGTTTCAATGTTAAGGTCTTGTATTGATGAAGACTAACAACTAAGAAACTTAAAAGATTTGCATGCAAAGACTGTCTATATAGTACTTCACTTATCAATCATTGTGTAAGAGATTCAGCTATGATTCAGTATGAGCACATAATGATATCATGACAATTGTCTTTTCTTCTATGTGCTGATTCTTCAGTGCATTGACATATCATCAGCATTATAGATACACTGTAATTCTGTGAAATCTAATCAGTAAGATGTAAGCAACAGTTCACTTAACATTTACATATTTTGCTTGTTGCCTATCTCAGCTAGACTGATGATCTTGTATAATACTTTAAGTTTACTACATTCAGATAGATGATGATACAAAACATAAATGAGATCAACTTTTCTTTGTTCTCAAATCAATTAGATTGATGATCTCTTTGTTTAATCACAATATATAAGAGACTCTTTCTCACACACAATTTGCATTCATTTCATCTTCAACATCTTAACATATCAAAGTCATAGTAACTTCATGTCTTTAAACAACACTTTCTTCTCATAATACTTTGTAAACAGCACAATAGCAAAAGCATAACAACAGCAACATCATAATCATTAAGAAAAATAAAAAAGATGTTCTTTCTGTTATGTTTCTCATTAAGAATTTAGTGAGATTGTCAGCAATTCTTATATGTATAGCATTTAAGACATCAATGCATTTTAACAATGTTGCAGTTTAAGAAATGCATTTATATAAATATAAAGAAATATAACAAAAAATCTTTAAGTCTTTATTATGCTCATCATTAGACACTGTTTATCAACATAATCTTAAACATTAATAAGTTAACAAACTCATCAGAGTCAGTTCTGAAGATCAAGTCTGTAAGAACTAAGTCAGTTAAGAATGTAATGAGTATTGTAAATAACATTGTTGACATGCTTGCTCTGCTGAAATGAAATGCAGAAACAGAACAAGATAAAGAAGAATATTATGCATAAGAAATGTAAGTATTTTAAGACAAATTCATCAACAAAATATCTGCATAACAATGATGAGATACATGCTCTGAATAGTATTGTTGTGCAGAAGAGACAGCAGCAGAGATTTTATCATTGTATATAGATATAGTTATATTTATTCAATCTTTTTAACAATAAAATATCATCTTTTCACACTCTGTTCTCACTTCTTCAAGCTGCAGATAAACTATTGTTGACAGATTTAATTGAAAATGCTTACTTAATGACTGTTGCTGCATCATTAATATTAAAGAACATTATCTCTGCAGTGTAATTAATCTGTTAGAAACTTATTACTCAGAAGAGTGTCAAATTTAAGATCATAATTAATGAATATCTTTCTGCTCTGCATTATACATTACATTTCTCTTTCACAGTAGTGTCATCACACACATTGTATCTCAATTTCATTTTTGTCTCAGCTCTCAGAGATGTCATCACTTCATAATATTGTATTTTTAGTAATTTCTTTACTTTCTTGTTTATTCATACTGACATCATCTCAATACTGCATCATAATTGTTACATCAACAATAAATTAAATTCTCTCTGTTGTCTCTGCTGTTCAAAACATATCAGCAACAACATTAGTCAATGCAACATTATTAAAAATCAGAATTACAACTATTGCAAGACACTCTGAAAGCTGTGTGACTCAGTTTGACAGAAAGTTTCTTGTTATTTTGTAATGTATTAATGATAATAGATCTTCACATTCTTTAACTGTTAAGTTAATAATTTGCATATGCTTATTAATCATATCATCATCATAACAGTCAATGATGTCTGTCAATCTTGACTTCAGCATCATCTCAATTATATATAGACATTATTTATTAAGCATGTCATCATCTACATTATTTGTATTGCAGAGTGTCACAGCAGTCATTACAAGTTTGCAGAGATTTACAATCTATTGTTGCTCATAATTTAAGAGTAATGAGCAGTCACTGTAATGTAGATATTTATGTTAAATATCTTCTACTTTATAATTCATTTTCTTAATTTTCTTGCACTTTGCTGTCATCATCATATTGCTTACTTCACTTTAAGTGTAAACTTCTCTTTCTTTAATTGAGTGACAACATCTTAAAAAGCTTTCACAACTTAATGTTATAACTTAGTTACTTCAACAGCAATTATAACATTAATGAGTAGTTACTGTTCTTGTCTTTTATTTCTGATAGTGATGCAGCTACAGAGATAACAGAGTGATTTGATAACATTTTGTTGATGTGTTAATTATATTTTGACTTTATTTTTCTTAAATAATACTATGTAAAATATTTTTAATAGAAATTTTTAATTTCTTAAATCTCATTTATGCTTCTGCTTTCTCTCTGTTCTTGCATCATATTCTTATTACAACATTTTTACATCTTTTATGTTCTCTACTCAAAGTCACTCATTATATTCTGTTAAATATTCTATTCACTTAACTTCATATTGTAACTGTTCTCTTCTTTATTTCTTGTTCAAAATATCTTCAATCTTGTATTTTTTCTCATTATTTATAAGATCTGAGAAGAACAGTTCTGACAAAGAATTATTGTTTAAACAGCATTTATGAAACTTTAGATATGAAACATAAAATACATTATGAATTCTATAGTGAGCAGACAGAATCAGTCAGTATACTTATTTATTAATAAGATTGACAATTTAAAAAGACTTAATGAATTTATGCAACAGTTTCTTGCTTAATCTGTATTGCTTTAAGTTCTTAATGAACAATAGCATCAGATCATCAACACTGTAGCTTTTTTAAACATAATTTTTGTCAAAATACTTGACTTATGCTTTCACAGCAACTTATTATCTCTTTATTATTGTAATACAGATTTTCTTCATTTACTGTGCTCAGTCTTTCACTGCTGACATCTCTTTTTCATAAATGTTGTTCTTAATATGTTGAGTAATTCTTAAGTAATAACTCATTAATGTCTCAAACAGTGTTTAACTAATTGTTGTATATTTTTTATTTGCATATGCAAACTCTGTCATTAACAAAAAGAATACTCAGTTATCTTGTTCTTCACAACAATAACAATGCAGATAATGTTCTAGAGTTTAATTCTGTCTTTTGATTTGCTTATCAATTTGTAAATAAAAGATGATGCTTAATCTTTGTTTCATTTAAAGTTGATAACAAAATTCAAATCAATATGCACTGATGAAGATTGATTCTTAATCTGAGACAATATCTCTGAATTCTTCATAATAACATATGATCTGTTCAATATATATGTCAGCTAACTTAATCACAGTGAGTTTTTTAGTGACAGAAATATATTGAGTTATCTTTGTAAGATAATTCACAATTATCAGTATGAAATCATAAACATTAGCTTTTCATTTGCTAAACAGCAAGTCAGTGATCATGTTCATTGTTATTTTCTCTTATAATTAAGTAGATAGTGACAACAACTGTAATTCATTATATGAGTAATGTCTTAATACTTGAACTCTTAGACATACAGTATATGAAGTGACATATTTTTAAATATCATTTATCATATTAATTTAGTAATACTTTCTGAACAACAGATTGATTGTTCTGTCTACTTCATAATGTTTTGTTAAAACATTATCATGATGCAGCTTTATGAGCTCATTCTTAACAACTTTGTCAGATAATATGTATATCTTGTTTTTGTAATGAAGTAATTCAATAAAATTAAACATTTACAGACTGTCACTGATGTCTTAATGACTGCAGTTACTCTATGATTTTAAGTCTTATTGCATCTTTACTGTTAAAACATCAGTGTTCTACAAGAGATGAACAAGTTCAAGAAAGAGTAATTATCTTTTATTATATACTGTTTTGTCATCAGTCACTTTCTGAATCAACACATATAAAATGAACTGTTTGCAATCAATAATTTCAGCAACAAAGTTAAGCAGCTCTTCTGCTACATTGCATATAGATAAACTAAATATATAGTCATTGTTCTCTAATTCATTTCTGAATAAAGACTCTCTAAATCTTCTGTTAACTTATTCTTAACAGTCATGATCTTCAGTCTAAATACTTGATTAATATTCTTTTAATAAAATGATCAGTGTAATTTGCAAATTTAAGCTTTAAGCATTAATCTGATTAACTAAAGCAGTAATGCTTGATTTTAACTTTTAAGATAGTGTGATCAGCTTTTATTGCAATGTTAACAGCAATCTATTTATGTTCTTCTTGACTTTGTAGTCAGAGCATCTCAACAACACATTAGCAGAGTTTATCTTTTCTGATTAATGTATAATTATGAAATCATAAGCAGCTAGCCTCATAACTCAGTGTGCTTGTCTTCTATTTAATGATTTCACATTTATAAATTCTTGTAGATTATTATGATTCATAAATATCTCAATGAGATAATGATTATTCTTAAGATAGTGTTGTCAGTATTTAAATGTCTTCATGATTGTCAACAATTCTTAATTATAAATTTCATAGTGCATTTTAGTCAGATTTAACTTTCTTAATCAGAAGATAATAAAGTGTCATTGAGCATTCATTTAAAACTGTAAGTAAATATTTATTAGCTTAACTATTGAGACATTAATTTTAACTTAAGCTCTTAGCTCTGAGTTAAAGTGCATTAGAATAGATATTTATGTAAAGATATTATGAAGCTTGTAAAATGCTTATGCTATCATTTATAATTACTTAAAGACATCTATCTTCTTATCATTCTTACTGTCTTTTAACAGATCAGTTAAAGAAACAGTGATCTTAGAATAGCTCTATATAAAGTGATGATAAAAGTTTGCAAACTCTAGAAATATTTGTATCTCATGATAGCTTCTAGATATCAGTCATTTCTTTATGATTTTAACTCATCATTGATTCATCAAAACATCAGTAGTAAAGATAATGAACTTAAGAAATTTCATTTATGTAATATAAAAAGTGCACTTCTTTAAATTTGCATACAATTTAAATTGTTGAAGTCACTTCAGAATTTGTTTTACATGACTCTGATGTTCTTCTAGAAAACTGAAATAGATCAAAATATCATTTAAATATACTATATAAAAGACATTAACTAGCTCAGTCAATGTCTGATTAATATAGACTTGAAAAGTTGTCAGAACATTAATCAGTTTAAATGACATAATTATGTATTTAAAATGACTTCAATATATATAAAATGCAGTTTTTCACTCATTGTCTTTCTTGATCTTAATGCAGTGATAAGTATTCTTAAGATTTAGTTTGATGAACATCTTAACTTCACTTAAATGATTAAGTGTCTCACTAATCAGCAACAGAGAATGATGATTCTTAACAGTAATCTTGTTAAGATCTTTGTAATCAACATATAAATGTAAGTCTTCTTCATTTTTTAAGACAAACAAAACTGATACTTCTGCAGAGTTAACAGAATGTTGTATTTATTTCTTTATTAAGATGTTATTTAAATATTCTTTAAGCACTTGTAACTCTGTTTTTAACAGATTATAGAGTGAATCATAAAATAATTTATGTTTCTTTATCTCTATGACATGATCATGATCTTAGTGAGATAATAACTTATTAACATTCTCTTCAGAGAACACATTTACATATTTGTTGTATTGCTGAGATAGCATCAACATTTCACTAACAACATGTATAACAGTTGTCAATGATTCTGACTTAGACATTATCAACAATGCATAAACAGTAAGTTGATTTTAAATGTTGTTAATAAACACTTCAGACTCATCAATAGTCAGAGACATTTGTTTTATTTTATAATGTTATATATATGAGTTATAATTAATATGAATGCATTGTCATTTCAGATCTAAGAGATCAAAGATGAGTTTAGATTCATTCTTATTTAAGATATAGAATAATTGCTCTTCAGTTTGCTCTTGTTTTTAACTGTTGATGAGTTTATGCTTCATTAAATATGTATTATAGCAGTAAACATGTTGTTTTTTTAGAAGCTCTGATCTTGAAAGTTCTGCATCAACTTGTGTTAATTAATGAGCAACAACATATTACTAAGACATCACATTGATCTCTGCTGCAGTATTTAACAGTACACTGACAGAGATTCAGTCAAATTTAATTTAGACTTAACTCTTCTTTATAATGCTAAATTTTTTTATGATTTCTAATCTAATTTTTGTTGCTAAAGCACAGTCAACAAAGCTCTGTCTTTTTTTGTCTTAACTGCATTAATCTTAATGTAATTAAGATTTTTCAGAGAACTTCTGCAGTTCTTTGCAAAATGACTCAGTCTTTCATAGTTATAGTAGTTATTTTTTTTGACATCAGTCTCAAAATAAAGTTTGTCTGCATTATTATGATGACTTAATTTCATAATCTCAGAATTGAGACAATTGTTCTGCTGTGACTTTGTTGTCTAAGTGAAAGAGTGTAAGCAGTGCTCATAGATTTTCTTAATAATGTAACTCTGAACTGTATAATTATCTATGAATTACTGATTAATCTCTAGTCTAGCAGTCAGAACTATTAGACTTTTTCTTGTCTTTAAGAAATCTTAATAGTTAATTAAAGTTGCTTAAATCTTTAATTAAAGTTTCATAAAGAAATAATTTATTCTCTATTTCTCTGTATAACTTAAGAGCTGATCTTTCAGCATATTAAGATATGTCACAAAAACTTAAACTGATTAAGTAAATTTCTACATAACTTTTAAGTATTTCTGTACTGTATTAAGTTCACAGTTTACTGAGTTCTTAATGAGATTGAGCAGAAACTTTAAAAAGAATATTTATGACTTATTATTTAGAAGTTTGCTCTCATTAATGTGACAAAATCATGCATCTTAAGATTTTTCTGCTAAGAACTGCATGACAAAGAGAATTTTATTGTGATTATTAAAGAAGTTTTCAGAGATTAAGTGAAATATTATTATAATGTTGTGTATAAATTCAGTATGTTCACAGATAAACTTTTCATTGTATGTAAGCAAGTTTTTTAGTTATTGTGTTTGTTTTGCTGAAAGTGCATACATAACTTTGAATGCATATCACTTTGTTGAACTTAAAGATTTAATAAGAGCATAAGAAGATTCTGTATGCAGTTTTTTCTTAGATGAGACTTAAAAATCTTTATCTCTCAGAAATTTGTCAATCTCATTATGCATGTTAAATGCTTATGATCTGCAATTGATTTTCATAAATCATCATCTTTTCTCATTATTAATTTGCCTAATTTCAGTCAGACAAATCTATTTATTTAAACATCAATTCTTCTTCTCTGCAGTTTAAATAGCAGCCTGAATCTCTACAGATTCTTATTCTTTAAAAGTCATTTAAGTCTCAATATAATCAGAGAAAGCCTTCACTTCATTTTGCTGACTTTTAGTCTGCATATTATAATGTAATGAATTGTCATTCTTTAAAATGATCAATGTAAATGAAAGAAATTTGCTTTTTATGTAAGCAGTGATGAAAAGTAAGTTTTAAAATTTATAAAAATATTTTTTTTTACATTTATAATAAATGATTTCAGAGATACAGAACTGTACTTTAATGTTAAATTAAAATAAAAAATTATTATAAATAAATGTGTTACTGAGTTCTTAAGTAATAAGAGCTTACTGCTGTCATTATTTAAATGAAAATTTCTTAAAAAAAATAAGAAAAAATGTTAAGATTCTGTTTCTGAGTCATTGTTTAAATAAAAACAGTGAAAATCTTTAAAATAAAGATAAGAAAACTATAAAAAATTAAATTAGCTATAAAAGACTGACTTTAATAAATAATAAGTATTTCTTTTTTAAAAAGTATTTTACTGACTGTTTTTACTATTTAAAATTTACAACTTTAAATTATTACTCACTTTTTTAACTGTTACTACAGTTATAACACATTAAATATCATTAAGTCTGTCAACAAGACTTTAAAACTTAATTATAAGCTTTTAATTGTTAAGTTTCTGAATGTTATATAACATAAAATGATGAAGACAAAATATAAATGATTAAAAATTATAAATATCTTATTTTAAAACATCTTATACACTTTTTTCTGTGCAGAACACATTCTAAAGACATAATAATTAGTTTAAAGCAATTAAGTAAGTTAATTTCTATATTATTGATTATATTAATTACTTTATTTACATAAATATAGATGAGATCTCTTATTAAGAGATATATAATTTAGTTAAATAACTCAATCTTTATAATTAATCTACAAACTTAAATCTATTTCTGTTATTATTATTAAAAAAACAGTATATTTTATAATTACATCATGATCTATATCTTTGCTCTAAGTCAATTTCTTAATCTTTATTTTTTTTTTATTTTCTTAATAACAATCTAAACTGTCATTTATTCTGAACTGATAACAGCTATTAATGTCAGTAATTTTTGTTTTATTAACAACATAAAATATAATTCCTTACACATTTATGTGTCTTGCAGAAGATTTAAGAAGAAATGAATTTAAATAAAAAATATGTGTACTTTATGTAAGCTGCATTAAAATGATTTAAAAGACATTAATGAGAGTTTAAGACTGAAAAATGCAGTACATTACTGCAATATATATTATTAAGTAAAGCATAATGTCTTTACATGCTGTAGATCATATAATTAGTAAATAGAAACAATTAAACTGAGTGTAAAGTCAAGTCAGATTCAAAAAGTCCATCTATAACTCTGTAAAAACTTGACTTGACCTGCAGGTCAGGTTATTACTAACTCTATGTGTACTAGGTCAAATTGAGTCATTAGGGCACCGTTTTTTAGGGCTAAGTCATGTGATTATAAATTACATAAAATCATAATATTAGCCCTAACCCTTACAAATAATACATCACAAAACCAAACTTTGTAATCTATTTTTTGCGTTCCTTTCGCGGGCACTAATGTCATATATGAAATCTAAAAACCACACACTCAGCCTAGAAACAATTTAAACACATGAATATTTATTGTTTATTTGTTTGTTTACTATTCTAATGTTTATTTACATTTTGATGTGTCAACACATTCTAAGACATGAAGACTATTCAGATTAGCACTCAGTGTTGAGTCTATTCAAGTCTTTTTTATGAGCTGACTATCATCTGAGTCTTTTATGCAGTTGCATGGACCAGCAGAGTCATTTACCCTTGAATCAATTATTGATTAATAATAAATGTCAACTGCCAATGGCAAGTCAAGGCTGAAATGGAAGCCTGAAAATAGATCTTAATCCAGCCAATCGTCTGCTTCCACCTTAAGGTATGACATGTGCGTGGATCGTTATTAATAGAATCTCCGGCCCAGGTAAGATCAAGTCTCGCATGTGGATTAGGCTTGAACCTCGAGTTGTCCGCCAGATCAGAGCTCTCCAGGCCCTAGGAATAAATGTAGGGCCGGTAGGTTTCTCTTTCTTTGCCGCTGCCGCTCAGCTTCCTTTGCAGTTTTGGACTCTGATGCATGTTCGCTTATGTACCTTACAGATGGACGGTGATAAGGTACTGTAGCTGCATGAAATGACGCTTGATTGCGATTCATGAAACATTCTCGCACGACAGCACCCATGTTATAGTGTCACAGCTCCTAGTAGGAAGATCTCTAACCTACCAACACACCCACACCTCTCTCGGTTCGTGCTCAGCCGCGTGTCGCGCCTCTGCCTGGGACCATACAGTAACTTCTTTACCATACCAATTCTGTTATGAGGCTCTCGCAGATTTCTCTCCTGGCGTACTACCCAGATGAGGCACCTACATACCTCTACAGAGTACCGAGACATATCTTCCGCGACACAACATGGCTGATATGAACGTCAAAAGCATCTTAGCAACCATTCTCCTCCTTGTCATCTCGTACCTCTACATCCGCCGCTATCAAACCCAAAAGGTTTTCTTTTCCCCGAGCCCTACGACGCTACACAGTTTCGTGCCCTTTTGCGCTTCTATACCGTACTAACGCGGACCTCACAGGCCGAGGCACTCTACGCCAAACAACACAACTGCCAACCCATCCAAACACTACCCTACAAATGGCCGCTCGGACTGGACCTACTATGGACAGCATACCATCAAGCCATGGAAGGGCATATTTTACGATTTTTCACAAACCTGACTGGGACCGTCCCGCCGACTTTCGAGCAGAAGCTACTTGGGGTTGGTGGTGTTGACACTTTCGATCCGAAGAATATCGAGGCGGTTTTGGGGACGCAATTTACTGGTGTTCCTACACTCTTTCTTAAGACTAAATGTGGGAGGAGTTGTACTGATAAGCCCTTGTGAAGCTTTTGGCATGGGCGACCGGCCCGAAGTCTGGTACCCCCTGATCGGCCCCGGGATCTTCACCCAAGACGGCGAAGATTGGAAGCACTCGCGCGACCTTTTACGCCCTTTATTCCTTTCCAAACGCGTCGACAATTTTCTCGAAGTACAGGAGTCCGTGGAAGCATTGATCACATGTATCCCGGACGGGGAAGTGGTGGATTTTCAACCATTGTTTTTCCGATTCACGCTGGACACGACGACTTACCTTCTTTTCGGGCGATCGATAAGATCATTGGCGCATGAGAATGAAGAAGCTGAAGCTTTTGGCGAGTCCTTCCGGATCTCTCAGGACTATCTTGCACACAGGGGTAGATTAGGACCGCTGCATTGGTTGCTGAACACCAAGACGTTTCGCGATGCAAATGCGATGGTGCACAAGTGGATTGATGGTGAAATCAAGGAGGCGCTTGCGGTGCACAACTCAAAGGATACCTCTCCGGGAACGAGGACAAAAACGGATTATGGGTTCTTGGGATCCTTGATGGAGGAGACGCAAGAGCCTAAGGTATTGAGAGATGCGCTTTTGAACGTGCTCCTTGCGGGGAGAGATACCACTGCATGTCTCTTGACGTGGACGATGCGGTTGTTGGTGAAGCATGAGGACGTGATGGCGAAGCTGAGAGAAGAGATCAAGACGATTGTTGGTGTAGGAGAAGAAGCGCAAAATCCGAACAGAATTGATATAAAGAAAATGCTCTATTTGTCATACGCCCTGAAAGAAGGTACGCCCCCTCCCTCTTTCATCCTCCTTTCGCCATGTTCCCTCAGGCCTTGCTGAGAAAAGTAATTGTTCAAGTTCTCCGACTCTACCCCTCTGTTCCCCTCAACTCTCGCGCAGCAGTCAAAACAACTGTCCTTCCAACAGGCGGTGGACCGAACGGCACCGCGCCCGTTTACGTCAAGAAAGGGACCGCGGTTGGCTACGGTGTCTACATCATGCACCGTCGAAAGGAACTGTACGGTAGCGATGCAGAAGCGTTCCGGCCCGAGAGATGGGATCCGAACGTCAAGAATGAGGTAGATTTGAAGAATATTGGGTGGGGATATCTTCCTTTCAATGGTGGGCCAAGAGTCTGTATAGGGCGTAAGTATCCATTGGCTTGTTCATGTTCTTCGCTAAAAGTTCCTTCCAGAGGAATTTGCCCTCCTAGAAGCCTCGTACGCAATCATCAGACTCGTGCAGACGTTTAGTGAGTTTGAGTATGACCCCACGAAAGAGGTGCCGGACGTGGGTCAGGAGCGCCAAGATTTGACGCTGGTTCTTGCAAGTGGGGATGGGTGCTGGATCCGAGCAAGGACATATCCATCGCATAACTCTGGTTCCGTTTGACTACTGCAGTCAGAATATATTTCTTGTCAGATATTTCTGCTCTTGCTCCCTTCGAAATTCCCAGCTTTGCACTTCCTGCTATGTCATGCCCTGGAGTGATCCTCTCCCTTGTCACCCTAGCAAGCATTGCGTTTGTGACAGGTCCAGAATTCAAGCTTGATTGCAAGAACATCCCGCATAGGCTGGGACCATAATGACAATACCTGCTCCTATGTTGATAGCTGCTATATTAAGAAAATTCGAGTCGGCCAAGAGAGAAAGCGGCATACTCCCTGGAGCAAAGGTGAGGAGTTTGCGCAGAGAGATGATGGCCATGACTTTCGCATAAAGGGCACGAGGGCTGTAACCCTTCTCTCACGTTTCGTAAGACCCATGCCATAGAAACTCGCGTGCCAGTGCGATAGCGTCTTGGCGAGCCTAGACTTCTTTAGGTCTTAGTCAATATCAAGGGGGATAAGGTAAGTTACCGCCGTCTTGGTCTAATTTAGAAAATCCATCACGATGGGGCGACAGTGAGGTGAGCTGATAAGAACTGTCAGCATCCTGTACCTAAGTGATCATGATTAGTTTCAGTGCAACGAAGTTTTTCATCATCATTACTTTACTTCTGTAGAGCTAATATCAGTACCTAAGGTACCTAAGTCATTTGCACATTTAAGACTGCGTTATCGGAGCTCTGCATGCATTTGCTGTATACTACCGATAAACTCCATAAAATCTGTATAAAGCTCTACTAGATTCGTATGCGTGCACAACTGAGTCAATAATAATAAGGTAATCTTTGCTCTCAATGGATTTCGCTGCGCCAAGGAGCTACTGCACAAAAATGCGACTCAAAATCCTAAGCGATGTGTCTACCCCGAACGTGTAACCCCCAGCTTTTCAACATTAAATCCCAATTGTGGCCCTAATCGTCTCCTCCCCCTTTCCGTCTTCAATTCTTCCTCTGGGATCAATTCGCGACGCGTCTGTCTTCACTCGTTCGCAGACGCCTGATGCATCATGGCAGAGCCCATGGTAACCCACGAACCGCCTGCCAATGGATTCGTCGTGCGCAGGGAGGGGAACATGGCTATGGCTCGCCCCAGAAATCCTAAGGTTGCCAGACCCTTTCTGGATTGGGTCCTGAAGCATCAAATCGGTTAGTCGCTCCTCCAAATCTGGGATTGTTACTTAGAATCTTGCATTGACTTCTCGTTCTGTCAGCGGTTGCATTATCTTGGATTTGCGGTGTGATCTCGGTGCACATCCTCCACCCGGAGTCGCGAATCCACACCCGGAAGTTCTTACAGCTTTCCTACCCTTCACAAACAGGCCGTACCTACTTGCAAGGTCTGGACGATATATATTTCATATTTGCGTGGACTATAAACTTTACCGCACTCCGAGCTATCTCAATTGAATGGATCCTGCGACCACTGGCCAAATACTTGGGGGTGGCTAAAAAGAGTCATCTGCGATTTGCGGAGCAAGGATGGCTCGCCTTATATTATGGTACTTTCTGGACTCTGGGGATGGTATGTAAGCTTGGCACCCCCCACATACCCCTCCAGAATCAGTTCGAAGAATAGTACTTACAGGAGAACCATAGTATCTCTGGTACAATTCCGTCTACTGGCTCAACAATGCCGAGATCTGGACGTCCTGGCCTGCTCGGGAGATGTCAGGGACTTTCAAATGGTATTATCTAGTGCAATTGGCATTTTGGATCCAGCAGATCCTCGTCATCCACATTGAAGCTCGCCGGAAAGATCATGCCCAGATGCTCACCCACCACATCATCACATGCACCCTGATCTCAATCACCTACGTGTACCGCTACACCCGTGCAGCAAACGTGGTCCTCTGCCTCATGGATGTGGTTGACCTCCTTTTGCCCGTAAGTCGACCGCAGTTTCCCTAATATAAACGCATGTTGGCCTAATGCTAACGGTTTGCAGATCGCAAAACTTCTCCGCTATCTCCGCCACGAAACAGCGTGCAATGTTGCCTTTGGCTTCTTTGTCGTGACCTGGTTCATGGCCCGCCACGTCATGTACCTCAAGCTCTGCTACGATATCTACACCGACGTACCAGGGCCCACCACCATGCTCTTCGGCTGCTACAACGGGTCCACGAACGGGTTGATCCCAGACATGCCCGCACAGCCCGACTACTTCTCGCATCTCCTGCGGCCCTTTCAAGATCTTGACGGTGTAATATGTTTGAACACCGAGGTGAAGTACATTTTCCTCGGCATGTTGCTACTACTGCAAACACTCAGCTTGATATGGTTCGGGATGATCCTCAAGGTCATCACTAGTATCATAATGGGAGGGAAAGCGGAAGATACCCGGAGTGACGACGAGGGAGAAGTAGACGCCGACGGAGAGGAAGTCGGAGTGGAGAAGAAGAGGCGGCCGGTGAACGTCACCGATCTGAACGTCTGTGTCGGAGGCGGCAGCGAATTGAGCAATGGGTTGACGGGACTGTCGACGATGACGAGCCCGAGACCGAGGGTGACGACTGGGAGACGGAGGTTGATGGATGCGGAGAACAGGAAGGAGCTGTTGGCGAGGATTGGGTGCGAGAAGCCGATATAGGACGGTTCGGGACTGGTTTGATTGGTTTTATACCCCTCAGGAGCGCGTGCGAAGGATGCAATGGGTTGGCCTGGCCGAGGCGTATATCTCATCATCCAACTGTCGGCTCACATGTAGAATTGCTTTCACAGATGTATACGAACGCCAGAGTCGCGTTGGGAAATATCATACACGCAATCAAGTAAGACCGGGAATCAAATACTCTTGACGCCTGGGGATCGGAGCCAAATTGTTTGAAAATAACCTGGTCTCTGCAAAGCTCTAAGCTGCTCTGTAATTAGTCTAAGCTACCTACTAACCTGTCAAGCCCATCGTATGCGTGCTCCGTCTATGCCGCTATGTTCACAATCCACTGCCCGACTCACTTCTTCCCGAAGAAATAAATCCCACTCCCCGCATCCTTCTCCTCCACAAACCGACAAGTGTTATAATTCTTCCAGAATGCCCATAAGAACGGCGTCTTCACATCACTCCGGTAATGCTCTCCCATGACACTTTTGATGGCGTTGGAGGCTTCTTCTGCGTGGTAGAAGGGGATACGAGATGCACTATGAGATTGCGGCATTAGAAATGCTTGCTCAAAGCGGAAGAGAGGACATAGTTGTGATGTACGGTTCATGTGCTAACTTCCCTCCATGCTTTCAAGGGCTGGGGTTGTGGGACGGGGATTTGGAAGGGGAGGGCTTTTGGTGTTTCAGACAGAAATCAAAGAACTTGAGGGAGGGAAAACAAGTGAGGGACGTACTGATGATGCAAGACGTGGAAGTCGATCGCCCCATGCCAGAGATTCCGGCCTATGAAACTGAAACTGCGGTCGACGGTGCTGCCGGCACCGCGGAGGAAGGACCAGGTTGTGCTAGGGTAGTAGGGGAGCATTGGGTCGGTGTGTTGAAGGAACGTGATGGTGACTGGATATATGTCAGTCAAGAGCGTTTCTCAAGTACGTACGACCAGATCTCGACTTGGAACTTGGAAGCTCCACATCAAGAGCAGCAGGGAGGGACTTACGAATCCAGTGATTGGTCCACAGCCACGGTGCCCCGTAAAAGAGGAAAACCTTCTCGGCACCAAAGTAATTGACGCTTCCCCACAACGCTGCAGCGACCAGGCCAATGCCAAAATCACTCCAAATGATGTCGGACCTGTTGCTCGGCTTGAAGTTCGGCCCATCGCCACCGAAGTAGAAATGGCTTCTTTTCCACCAAGCCACGGCCCGCATCCGGGGCAGAGCGAAGTTGTTGATGGCGAGGTAGATAGGCCAGGCGATCAACTGATGCCCGATCAAGATCAGTAGATTGACGATCGGCATATCCTCCACCAGGTCCCAGTACGTGAAAAGCGCTTTGGGCGAACGGGCCGCGCGGGCTGCCATCCACACGTCCTTCGTCTGCAACGGACCAAGCAATCAGCTCCTGTTCCTTCGAGAATGTTTGTGGACGGGGTGCGGTAAGTACTTACATCCGGCACGAAAGCAATATCCCGTTCAATGTTATTCGTAGATTTATGATGCTGCGAATGCGTGAACCGCCAGCTGTGATACGGGACCAGCAGCGAGGAATGCACGACCAGGCCCATGGCATGGTTGACCCATCTGGACTTGCTCAAGGCGCCGTGCCCGCATTCGTGCGCGATTTCCCAGAGACCTGTGAAGACGAGCCCTTGGCAGAAAGAGTAGACTGTCCATGCAACGACGCGTAGAGAATGGGTTGGGAGCAGAGGGATCTGCGTAGCGAGGCCCATGAGGATGGCTACGTAGAAGAAGTCTCGTAGGACGTAGGAAAGGGAAAGGAGGGTGTTGCGGTCGAAGCAGTGGGCTGGGATCGCGTTGTGGATTTCTTTCATGGTGTACATTGGCGGCGTGAAGAATGGTTTTGTCTCTGCTGAGGCTTCGGCCTTTTCTGTAGGTAGTGATTGCTCCATACTGCGGATCGTCGTAGCAGCGTCGCCGGTCAGAGGTGAAATTTCTTGCATCTGGCGAGTTTCGATTGATCAGAGAGTGTAGGTGTGAGGAGAGGTTGGTGGAACGTGAAGAGATTAGACGAAACAGCTCCTGCTCTGTGGTTGAATATCTATGCTGTATGTGGACGACACATTGACCCAAGCAAGTTCATATGATAAGTGTCTGTTAGGTACTGTGTAGTTCTTTCCTTCTCAGGATCAGTGCTGAACTGAACTTGCTTTGTTCTTGTTATGTCAGTTTATTTCAATCTTGACGTTGCTAAATCAGTGTTTGAAATGTAAACACTGATCTCATTGTATGATTTGGTATGTACTCATAGACTTCGCTGAGCATAGGTTCCTACATACTATCGACGGCTTCGGCTCACTAGTAGAAAGCAGGGCTGAGCAAGCCCTTGCCTGATCAGGAGGTGCGGTACGTACTATACCATTCAAAATATCTGCTTGAACAACTGGGTTCGAAAGAAGCACGCGCCTTGCTTCAGCGTACGTGGAGAGCTGTGTTGTGTGGACATAGCTGACCTACGTTCCTGCAACTTTCTCTGTTTTGCTTGCTATCTCTCCTATCTTGATGCAGGGTACTCTGACTGGACCATGACCCACGCTTTCTTAGTGGAACTGGGAAGGATTCGTCCTCCGATCACCTAACTTGCTTCTTGTCGTTTCCACTCTACGCCGAGCAACTGTGCTACTTTGATTTCGAATGATCGACCCACCGAGAAACTCAAGCACCACGCACTACAGCGCGGAAGGAGGAAAGCTCAGCTTCACTAAAGGGGTTGGGATGGAGTACTGCCCTCGTCAGGAGGGCCGCCGAGTGTCTACGGAGCAATTCTCCTGACGGCGATCCGGCCATGGAAGTCCCTCTCAGCACGCTGCTTCTGGCCACGATCCTCTGCGCCTTGTACTCGATATCGAGAGCGTACATCCTCATAAAGGTGGTGTTGGTGCTGAGGAGTCTACCCTCGAGTTTTTCCGAGACAATCAACTGGTCACATTATCTGCCACATTTGTGAAACTGTGTTGATCACTTTGTTCTCCCCGTTCTCACAGAGAGGGATCGGAGTGGTGTCTGCAGACGCGAGACTCGACATCGGTGTGTGCACAAGTATACCATGGAGGATGACCTCGTGCGAGGGCCAGCAGAATTGGAAGGCAAGAGTCAAGCCCGGATATCATTATTCTTGGAGCTAGGATGATGCAACAGCAGGCTTCTCGGATGCCGCAAGCGGCGATCCTGGCGCCCACACTCCAGGACCCGTCTTGAAGATTGACTCTTCCTGCATGGCTCTACTCGTATCAGTCCGAGGTAATTCTATCGAATGCTGAATCCGGGGTTCGAATCCACACGGCATGTATACTAAAATATGCGATTCGCGACCTCTCCTCAATACACTTTCCTCCATATCAGGCCCATTCGCCGCGGTGGTGGTGGGCCGCTGCCGGGTCCGCGATATACTTTTATATGAAACAATGTAAAGCTCACACGTCAGGCTTCAATAAATCTTGCCGCCGGCGAGCTGAGGACCTAGCACGAGTAGAGATACACGATCCGTTACCGGCCCACTTCAAGCACCTCGCGTATTCTAGAACCAGCAGATAATGTGCAAGCTCCAATCTGATTGCCATCGAGAAACCCCAGTGCTATGTATTTACACTAAGCCCATCCCTTCATAAGGTATCCAGCGTGCAACAGCGGCCGAATAGAAGAATACACACCCAGCCCCTCCCGTGCCACCCTCTACCAACATTTCTAATCACCTTACCAACCCCTTCCTCCTCTGCCTCGCCGTGTTCTGGCCAGTACGCAGCAAGCACGTCGCGCCCGGTGCACCCGGCTCCGGCTTGCACGAACGCAGCGCCTTCTCGCACTGCTGCATATTGTCGTACGCCTTCCTTTTGCATGCACTGCCGCAGGCGCCGGGTACTCCTAGCCGGCAGGGAACTTGGTCTGAGCCGGGGCTGCTAGGATTGGGGTTGGGGTTGGGGTTGGGGTTGGGATTTGAGAGACCATCGACAGGAATCCGGAGGATGGTTGGAGGGGCGCCTTGGATGCGGGCGTAGATGGGGTCGTTGGCGGAGACTGTGGTGTGGAATTAGTGGGATTCGGGAAAGGATATTCGTAGCGGTGTATGGGACGGGAAAGAGGAGGATTGGGGCGGTGATGAGTGGGATGGAGCGGAAAAGGATCCCTCGGGTCTGGACTGATGGTGGAATGTTTTCTGTGGCTTACACTTGGCGACCCCACCCGTGCCGTGGCTCGCCACACATCCGTGTACAAGAGTTGTTCCGGAGATGGCGAAATCAGCCATGGTTATCAGCTCCGCCCAAGTCGTGAAGTGCGACGCTGTCCCATTGAATGTTATCAAACAATCGGCTGTGCAACATCAGTAGCCGTCCGAGCTTTCGAAAGTCTGAGGATATAATGCGGTGGTTGTATCGCAGAGACTGATCTGATAATCAGTGCACGCAAAGAGGAGAGAACGCACCCAGTTGAATAGAGAATGGAAGATATACATCAGGCATAGGAAGTACTTCGCGAGGTCCTACCACGAAAGCAGTCTCTGGATGAGGCACGGCGGCCATGACGTCAAGGGCAGCCTGGCAGTTCCCTAAGGTAGGAAAACCAAATTCTGGGCCACAGTGTACCCATTAATTATTGAGAGCGGGCTGGGGAGAACAGAAAGGCGACAGCGATAGCAATGGAAACTAGCAAGGGCGACATGAATGAAGATTACAGTGAGCGCTAGATGAACAAGTCGAACCGAGGAAAGCGTTGACCGACGGATATCCCAAGCATCTTATCATGGTAACGCGAGAGGATGGTGTGCAACGAGCATGGTTCCAGTTGACCTGTTCGATGGTCCGACCCTTCCATTATGACATTGACTAGCGATTGTAGGGTTCAAGTCGAAAACGCCGGCAATGAGCGGAAGACGAGTTTCATGTTCTTTTGCTTCTCTCGTGCTCGTGAGTACGCCGAAGCTTTGAGTAGGTAGGAAGTAACAACGCTCGAAGCGACTTATGCGATGCGCGACGATAGAGCGCGGCAATAGAGGAGACTTTACCACCCACACAGCCCCTACTGCCAGAACCTAATGGCATAGTGAATCGCAACAGCCGGTACTCTTAATCAGCAGCAATTGAATTCCAGCGTAATAAGGTCATGGGTAGATAGATGTTGGCTTCCATTCCTTCGATGGTGCGAACTTAGTGCTCTTTCTAGAAAGGACGATAGTATCCCTCTGCAGCCATCGCTTCTAAGCATTCCGAGCGAGCATATCATCGGCCCTTCACCATCTCTTAACTTATGTCTTTTTCATTCGGAGATATTCCGTTACGATGGTCCCGTCCTGCAGAGTGCACTTCCGCTCGCGGTATTCAAACCTACCCAAGTAGGGTACTAGTACTCGCCAGCCAAACCAGTACAATATGCCAGCAGTCAGTACTGCGACGCTAACAATCGGATAAAGCCAGTAAGGCAAGCTCGTGTCGCCCTTTCCACCAGGTGGTTTGATAAATGGCGCAACAAGCAGAAACACTTGGCCAACCATGAAAACCCCAGCTACGGGTAACCAGACCTTGAAGGGCCTCGGCGCTTCCGGTGCTTTCCGCCGTAGAATGACGAGACCAAGGACCACGAAGAAGTTGATCACGGAACTCGGATAGCCTTCCAGGTCGAGGATGAAGTTGTAGGCATCCCCAAACGGAATAGCAATGATGATGATAAACGAAGGCACAAAGTGTAGGAGAAGACCGGCTGAAGGGGATCCACACGGCCAGCTGGAGGCCCAACAACGGGGAAACGGGATTACGCCTTCTTTGGCCAGCTCCTGGTTCACCCGCGATTGAGCAAAGGTTATCGTCATGACATTTCCAAGAGCCGATAGAGCGATCAAGACACTAGAAGAGCGGACTCAGCAATTGAGGGCATGTTGCGGAGAAGGAAAAGGACATACCTAAGGGCTCGCTCGGCGATCTTTCCAAAGACCTTGGCAAAAAAGTACGAAGCGACAGTCACTCCGCTCTTGCTTATCTCTTCAGGCGTTGCGGCGGAAAAGTACGCCACGTTCGTAAGGACATATAACACTCCGCAGATTCCCAGGCCGAGAGGGCCAGCAATTTTGAGCGTTCGAACTGGCCGCTTGACTTCGTTAAGTACATAAGCTGCGTTGGACCATCTTCATCGCACCAAAGGTCAGCTTATCTCAGAGCTGTAGTGGAATTATACGTACCCAGAGAAAGAGTTGAGGACCTTGAACAGAGCCGTTGCATAGGCATTGCTCGATGTGACAGAACCTCGAAGGGGGTCTCTGAAGCTTGCCAAAGGGTCCGGAACGTTATCAGACTTGCCACTTAACACCGCCCAGCCAGTGGTGACAATGATGAGAAGAACAATGATCTTAATTGAACCGAGTAGGTTCATCAGACGAACGCCCGTTTTGGGAAAGAATGTATGCAAGAACGTGACGAAGGTGATCATGCTGATTGCAATGCCCCGCTTCGCCCATTCGCCAACAGTGTGATCAGCGGCCAGGAGGATGTTTGATGCGAAGACTATACATCCAGATGCTGGAGGTGAACGCCGTTAACACTGCTGCTGCATTTGGATACACCGCTTGAGAGCGATTGCCTTAGGGTTGCACACCTGTAAAGCCGAGTAAGATAGCTTGCGTCGAGAAGATCATAGTAGCCAAGAGCCGCGGATGCGGGTATGCAGCTTCAAGGTAGACCTTTTCTCCTCCACTTCGGGGGAACATGCATCCCAACTCGAGCCATACACAAAGTCCTGCGAAAGAAAGAGCAAGGCCCAGGACCCATAGCAACAAAGTTGCCCCAACGCTGCCGACGCTACTAGTAATCGATGATGGCGTGGAGAAAATGCCTGTGCCCACGATGCGTCCAACGCTATAGATGAGATCCCGGTCAGCAATCCCTCCAATGCTAATTGGACGGGTGGACCAACATCAGAAGGGTTGTAGAGAAGAGGCCAAGATGTCGACCTAACCCCCCGGCAGCATCCTCTTCCAGATCCAGATTTCCCGGCTGGATGTTTCGGGTTTCAACCTTGCCATCCCAGCCATCTGAAAGTCGTTCGGGCACTTCCGTGAGGGCGCTATCGGCATGTTTCTCAGGTATCGATATGGGATGACTTTCCTGCCAGAATTTCATAGTTGGAAATGCCAGAAGTAAGCAGGCGGCATATGATAAAATCGAGCAGACATGGACAGTCTGGACGAAAGAGATATTTAAATATAAATATATGCATCCTGAAATGGGCCATAGCATGATAATGATGTCCAGCTGCATTTCCAACGCTGTCGCCTTAGCTTGATGTCAACAATGAGCATACCCCTCCAAGACTGTCATTCGTCTCATCTGAGAAGGTCGTGGTAAAATGCATGTATGGTCGGGATTTGGCAGGAGAATATGTCCAGCGTTCTCTGCCCTTAAATACTCTGTACATCCTCGTGAGTCGTTACTACTAGGAATGAAAGAGCAGTAATAGGTCAACACATTGACTATTTGAGTATGGTAATGCTTCAAAGAGAGCTTGCAACTGCAGATACATGATTTGTATAACCCTTATAGAACAAAGATAGTTGTTGCGGAGGAGTCGTTCCTAGGTAGCACTTGCACAGAAATAGGTCGGAGATCTGCTGACATCATCCCAGTACCCTGTTGTGTAATGTTAGTGCGCCTGAATTTCTCCTTCCAGGATGGCACTCCTTCAAGTTTGGTATACTAACAGTAGCTACATACAACAGTCTGACTACAATGTGTGCCTTTCATTTACTGTAGGCATGGCGGTCGAGTCTAACTCCTCAACTCCACGCGTCAATGTGTTGCAAGATTCGCGTCGCCATCCCACCTTCTGCAGGCTTCAACACTACTACCTCATCAACGCGGGTCAATTGAGTAACTTCCTGATGAGACCCGAACCTGAACACATGAAGCCCACAGAATCATTGCTTCCACCCTTTCCCCCTCCCCTAGAGCACCCTCCAAACATTGGGGCAATCGGGCGAAAACGAACGCAAGATTTCGACATCCTCTCATCAAGCGACCCGCCTCTCTTCTCCAGCGATGACTTGCCGCCTTCGTCAGAGAACTATGTACACAAGAGGAAGAAACGTCTTTACCCAGGTACCTGGTGGGGAGCAAGGGCATCTCACAGCACGGGGAAGGAAGCTGTGCAAGGGACTTGGCGCGAGAGGAAACTCGAGAGGGTGGTAGATAGCGGTGTGTGGATGGGCAGTGAAGATACGGACATAATTTCGGACGATGACTGCAAGCTGGAGTCTGCTGGTCGTATCTCGACATGGCGCCCACTGAAACGTACTCTCGACGAGGATACACCTCCAGTGGCCCACAGGACGGACACCGCAGACTCCGTGTTTCGTCGAACAACAGAGCGCAGCACACAGTATCCATACACCGTCGACGCTAACGAAGCCGACCCAAAGCGCCGTGCGGACAGGATCATACAGCTGTGTCTCGATGAAAGTCTCGAGATAGTCGACCTCTCGTGAGCACAACTTTCACCCCGTCAAGCGACCAGCTAACCATATCATTACATAGTGACTTGAAGCTTGATAAGATCGATTCCCATATGATGCGACCTCTTCGCTACCTCACGAAGCACCCGGCCAATGACTACCACCCTCCCAGCCAAGAGGCTTACACCCCCCTGACCCCATCCCTCCACCTCTACCTTTCGCGCAACGCGCTGCGGACCCTTCCCGGCGAACTATTTCATCTGAAGCATCTGACCGTGCTCAGCTTGCGAAACAACAAGCTGGCCGAGCTGCCACCCGCAATCGGGGACCTTGAGAACTTAGTCGAATTGAACATCGGCATCAACAAGCTAAGATGGCTACCCTGGGAAATACTCAAGCTTATCAGACAGCGGCTGAGGATCTTGAACGTTCATCCGAACCCGTTGTTTTGCATTCCTGATGAGTCGCCGGATATCCGGGCCAGTACAAGCACAACGCATCTCCACTCCCCAACCAGCTTGACCGTTCCAATGGAGGCCATCACGCCCCAACCATGGGAACCAACCCTCCTCGCCTCCACCGCCACCACGGTCCTGCACATCGATGGCTCACCCGTCCACCACACACCCCCCGCCCCCTCAACCGTACCAGACTCCTCGCACCTCCGCCTCTACGCTCCACCGTCTCCCCACGCCCTTGCGCCCTCCGCCACATCGCCTTCCCGCGTTCCTTCCCTTCTCGAAATCGCACTCCGCGAATGCAGTCAGTCTCCTTACCTCCCGCACCTCTCCGACCTCCTCCCACCCGACTGTCCGGACTCGATCTCCCGTCTCCTCACCGCCGCCTTCTCGATCAAAGACGCTGGCGGGCAGAAGTGCTCTGTTTGCGGGAAAGAGTTCATCGTTGCGAGGACGGAGTGGGTGGAGTGGTGGGATTGTCTGCCGGGGTCGGAGTGTCGAAAGGGTGGGGCGGTCGCGGTGATGGGAGTGCCGTTGTTGAGGAGAGGGTGTCGTTGGTTGTGTGGGCCTTTGCATCTATGATGATCTTCTGGGTGGAGAGAATATGATTGCAGATGTGCGAAACAGAGATTACTGGTTATGGCGGGATGGATCTCTGGACATTCATATTTGATGTCTGTTCGTAGCAGCATTCATAGCTGCCATATGCTGCGATATGTATGGGCATTGTGGAAGAAGACTTAGATGTGGTCATGAAGATACGGGAGCGGGACGTTTGTTCAGAGATGATTGGAACGGGTTGTGGACTGGAAGATAGATGGCATGAAGGAGAGGCGGGTATGGTATGCTTTGCTTCACTCAGCCAACAAGGGCGAAGCTTTAACGCATGGCGAGTGGGCAGAGGAGACCAAATGATTCTGCGAACGTGATATCACGTAGATACGATCTCGGTCGTAGTAAAGCTCGAGCTACTGGGCAGGACGTCCTACACTACATACCGGTGTTGAAGATGACCGAGCAGCGAAGGTTCACACAAAAACATGTCGAGGACCATGTGTGAGATTGATGTATTCAGAGTACAAATATTGCCCTCCACATCCGCTGGCAAGGGTAGGTATCCTCAACGACGCATCCGCAATCCACATGCACCACCCTCCCCACGCTTATGCCGATGCTTCATCTCCCCTCCACATGCACACACAACGAAAGGACCAAAGCCAGCCATCCTCGCGCAACGAACAACAAGAAGCCATGCCAGAGATATCCGGAACTCCCGTTTCGATTTAATCGGTTCGGTTCGGCGAAGAGAGATGCCATCTTCTATCTGCAGCGTACTCTACAAACTCCCCCCTCCCTCTCCTCCCTCTCCTCCTCCGACATCAACAACAACAACGATCGGGTGTCACTCTACTTCCTCCGGAACGAGCAGCCCTCCGTCAACCGCGCCTTCCCTCCCGTCGGCTGGCAGAGGACCGTCGAGCAGCCGCCGCAGATGACGACGGTTTGGGCGTGCGAGAAGACGGTCGTGATGGTGAAGCAGCCGGGGCATTTGACGTCCATGAAGAAGGAGCGCGGGGCGGGCACGAGTGTCTAGGGCGGGCGGGCGGATGTGAGTAAGTGGCGCGCCGTGGCCTGTAGCCAAGGGTTGCAGCTCGGGATCTTACCTTTAGTTTGTGCTTGCGCGCCTCAGCTTGAGGGGTTGGGTTGAGGAGATCGAGGGCGAGAACCTAAGGTGGGGGGGTGGCGGTTAGTTTTGCTGGTAAGTTCGGCGCGAAAGTGGGTGTTGCGTACCATCTTGACGTTTTGTGATGGATTAAAGGTTGTCTTTTTGGTTTGAGTGAGCCGGTATGCGGGAGTGGGTGAGATTAGATGAGCGGCTGTCTCGTGAGATGGATGTCGATGATGGAGGTGCAGAGTCGTGTGAGGCAAACGCTAACTTCGCTAATCTGGGCCTTTAGCGAACGGGGCTGCTGCCCTCTCGCTTGTTGTACGCTAGGTAAGGTACGGCAAGGCACTGTTAGCAGGACAGTTGGTTGCTTTATAAACGAAAATTACGCAAGGTTTGAATTACCGAGTTACTCAAACTCCGCACTGGTGTATCGGCTAGCATCTGCCGCTTTCATGAATGATTCTTAGTGACCCGGCAAGAGCGGGGTTCGACTCCCCGGTGCGGAAATGCTTTTCTTAATTTTTATCTTTCAAAAATCTTTCTTTATTTTTATCTTTTTATCTTTTTATCTTTTTATCTTTTATCTTTTCTCTATTTTTGCTCTTTCAAAAGGTCTATGAATTAAATGCCTATCAACTCTACTACAACTTCCTTTCAAAGGGCATGATGGGAAGTACCTAGGGCCACTCGTCTTGAGGAAATATATGACAGTCCATCGATAGAGCCTCATCGATATCTTCCAGTCTCTCTCCCTGTGCCTCACAAATTTGCCATGGTGTATTACAGATCTTGATAGTAATAACGTTAATGTACGTGACTACTTACATGACTCGCGCCGATGCTGCTGGACAAGCCGCTATCACACCGCTCTTGTTATACAGCGGTAAGATGGTGTGGCTGCAGAAATAGGATACGATGGAGGATGCAGCCCCGTCACCGACAAGTCCATCTCCACCACTATCTTTGAGACTTCAGACCGGTGTATGAGCACTGTAAGCGGAGTAGATGCAGGAATTGTCATCAACCGACAAGGCAACGACCTCCCCACGTGGACTTGCCAAGCGGGTAAGGGTAAAACTCTGCCGCGGGAGTGCCCCTGTACTGATGGGGTGGGACTTGCATGAGGTTGCTGCTGGATCAGCAACTGACGGCTCAAGTCCGACCGCGATTAGGCATCTCGCTCTCCTGTCTCGGGATTGACCGACGCCTTGTGGGGAGAAACCACGATTGATTATAGTGATCAGGTGGATAGATTGCTACAACTTCTGAGGCGGCCTGATTGTACAGCCTTCTTGCAATCAAGAGCGTTTCGAACACATACTTGTACTCAATCTACCTTAGGCTGCTCTCGAGAGAATTGGATGACTGTCCAAACCAAGAATTGGGGAAGATCTTGAAGATCCTGGCATTGCAACGTACAGCTGGGAAGAAAATCGCGGTCCAAAAAAACATGACTGACCGATGGAAATCATATGAACAGCATGCAACGTTGTACACTGCGTAGAGTGAAGAAGAAAGACCCTCGTATGCGCAAGGCAAGAAGACAGCCGATAGGTACACGTACCTGTCCTGGGCAAGCCGAGTGACTGGTTACCGACTGAAAGATTGTGTTTGATTTTGAATCCTCTAGCATATGGTACCCAATAACTGACCCTCATCCTACACCTACGTACTACACCCCACCAATGTCCCACCTTCCATTCCTAAACATAGGATCGATGTAGAACTGTACAGCCATACAGCTATACAGCAACCATGGTCCCTGAAGTAGTTGACCACGGCTGGGGCCGTCCCGAATCTTTCGAGCCGCAACCGTTGATTACTGTTAATCCAGACCCCACCTTACACCAAAACGGGGTATCTCCAAGGCAGCGAGCATCTTCTCATCAGCTGTTGCAATAAATTTTAGCGACCGTATAACTCCCAACTCCATCTAGATGAGTTGAGGATTGGGTTTGCAGAGTCACTCTCCCTTGATACAGTATACTCGGGACAGACGAATGCGGTCTGGCTCCCGACTTGAGCCAAGACTCAGCCCTACCTGACGTCGAACCTGAGCGTGGCTCGAAGCTCGTCATAAGGCTCGAGATCCAACAGCTCTCACATTAGTGTCTATCGCACTCGCCGCAGTGATGGACTATTCCTACTTTTCTGTCGCATCTCAGCCCTACCATTTCCTGGGACTTCCGCCGACGCCAGCTCATTCACAGACACCACAACCAGAGGAATACCACCACGGATCCTCCTCCGTAAGCGCCCTGAATCTATCCAATCCACCTCAGCTGTCGAAATGCTAATCACCACAAGCAGGACAACTACGACCCCACCACCTTCGAAGACTTCGGACCTCCATTCCGCTTCGATCCCAATGCCCTAATCCAACCGGCTCAATCTCCTCCACCATCGCTGCCCAAACCGCTGCCAGTGTCGAACGCCAATGGCGACGCCCTTCCGCTAGACTTCGATAACGACCAACACACCCGCGACAGCAGCGAGGAGAACAACAACCTCACGCCGGCGCAAAGCAGACGGAAAGCGCAGAACCGAGCAGCGTAATCCCCTCCTTCTCCTCCCTCATTCTCCCATTCAAGTGACCTAGCTAACCTCCACCTGCCACCCACCAGCCAACGAGCCTTCCGCGAGCGCAAAGAACGACACGTCAAAGACCTCGAACAGAAACTCAACAACCTCGAACAAACCTCCACCACCCTCGCCTCCGACAACGAGCGCCTAAAACGCGAGCTCGAAAAGGTCGCGATCGAGAACCAACTCCTCCGCGCCACCACCACCACGGGGCCCTCCTCCTCGCAGCCCTTGCACACCCACCCCTCCCGCAACGGCCCCGGCCAACCCACCGCCCCCGACACCGTCAACGGCCCGGGATCATTTTCGCCCACCCAGTTCTACACCACCATGCTCTCGGCGCACCCCAAGAACCCGACCGAGGTCTCGCACAAGATCACCGTCAGCCGCACGACGGGCGAGCGCCTGCTGGCCGCGGGCGCGACGTGGGATCTGATACAGGCGCATCCGAGCTTCAAGAAGGGACTCGTCGACATCGGCGATGTGAGCGAGAGGCTGAAGAAGGTGTTTCAGTGCGATGGGCAGGGGCCGGTTTTTGCGGAGGGGGATATTAGGAGGGCGATTGAGGAGAGTGTGGCGACGGGGAGTGATGAGTTGATTTGACAGTGGGGAATAGGAGGTGAGGGGGAGGGACCCTGGTTCCTGGCTTGGAGTACGAGTCTCTTTGGGCTCCGGATCGAGAGTTTTGTCGAGTGCGGGAAACTGTGGGATGGGTTTAGGGCTATGTATTACATATTGGTGGATTTACGGAACGCTAGCATGGATATGGGAGAAGATACCTGCGCTATTCACGGCGTCCGAAGCAGGGCACGGAATCGGTCATAGAATAATCGAATCTAGGATCAAATAGCCAGAGCTAGATCTACTTTCCAGGCATCACGAACATCACAGCAGCCAGAAAATCCCCCTCGGCTATCTCGCTCTTACTCACCCTTCCTCCTACTCGGTTCAACTCACCCGGTTCAATCACGCCTCCAAGACCCCGCCAATTGCGCGCAATGACCGCCGTCTACGTAGCTGCGTAGTGATACACGAACAACGTCACGAGGGTACAGATCCCTTTGTTGGGGGCCTAACTCGATAATGCAGCGCCCATTTCAGTTCGGCCTCAAATCAAAGTCCGAGGGTAGTCCAGCCCTCTCGACTTAGCCCTAAAGGAGCGAAGATGTTGAGATCCGTGCATGTGCATGTGCGACACACGAGGATGCACCATTGTGAATTTGAAGCCAGACGTATATACTTGTACGTTGACGTACAGTATGTGTCCCCTGTGATTGCGGTGCCGAGTCATGTTTAAGCGAGGATCATGCATGGTTGTACAGCGTCGGTGTTACACCATGATGCGCTGCAGTTGTGAACTCGAACGGCTCCTGATGGAAGGGAAAGTGAGGAGTTGAGCGAAGTCTTTCTCGCGGATGGCGTAGAGATTGCACATGGGTGTTAAGTGTTGAAACCAAGGGCGGAGACATGTGGCGCTCGGTCACATCTTGAAAGCATGTTGTCGTTTGCGTGGATAGGTGATATGTTTGGCTTTCTTCTCTGTGCTTGATGTTGTCGGATTCAGTCCCAGTCGTTGTCATCATCGACTTCGTTGTTGGCTAAGACGCCCTTCCTTATCTTGCTGGTAGTTGGCTCGTCCTCGTCATTTCGCCGTACGAGACGGTGATCGTTGAGCTTGATCGCACCGATGGATACGAGAACCCTCTCGATATCTGCAGATTGCTGTCAACGCAAAAGCCTTGGTTCACAATTTCCACGAGAACGCATACCTTCTGCAGTGGTGGTTTGACCCCTGAGCTCCCTCAGGGTAACGACTTGTCTTTTGATATCTCCATCTTTGTATATAAGTATGGTCGGTGTGTTCCTCTCCGGATACCCTTCTATGCACATCTCTGCCCGTATCTCGCAGAACTTAATGTCCCCGTATGTACGTGCAAGGCCTCGCCATAGCTGAGTTAGGAGGCTGGACTCGATGTTCGAGCCGAGAGAGGAGGTAAGATGTACCAGCACGAAGCTCTTGTGCGAGGCTTCTGTCACATCACGGGAGTAGTCGGGTTTCTGGAGATGATAGACTTGGTTGTATGTAGATGCGGTGGAGATCGTGGAAAGCTCCGCCAAGCGCTGTTGGCTAAGAACGCCCCGTGATATCAGTCGCTGTTGGTTCGAGTGACGCCATGCCTTTTGGACAGATCAGGTAGCCGCCTACCGATACTTTCCGAGGAATTCCTCGTCCTCTTCGTCTTCCAGCTCGTCCAGCTCACTGAGGTCTTTCCCCTTCAATCTATTCTCATGTGCAAGTCGTCTCCCTTCGAGAATCGCCTCTTCGATCAACGGTGTAGGAGACGGAGGCTTCTCAGGGATCACCCCATGTTTACGCAGGATGTCGTTCCTAGATCACAGTCAGCGGCATGCAGTAATGAGGTTCCTTTCCACATGCCACTCCGTGTCCGCGTTGGGATCATCCACAGGGACATTCACGGGCATGTCCATACTGCAATCGGCTCACGGTTGTTGAGTGTTTAGAGTCAGGGTCGAGGACGAAGAATTCTAGTGATGTCAAGCCTAGGGCAGCTCAATCTGCCCTGAAAATCTTGCTAGGCATTGACATGCCTACTACAAAGATTAAGGAGAGAATGATCGCATAGAGACTCAAGGGTATAGATTGCAATTGCCCATTTGACTCAGTTGAATGGTTCGTCAGCTGCGTGCGTGGACGATACAAGTGGCTGTGGAACGCGCTGCCTAAAGATTGGTGAGCCACATGTGGCCGTGCACCCGCATTTCACACCACCGTGGCAGGGATCCAGCGACGGTAAACACACCACAATTCAGTGCAAAGGGTTTTCCTTCCCCATGTCTGGTGCTAAAGCAACACTCTCGCAAACTTCTCTGAGCTTGCACTCTTTCCACTGCAATCGTTTCAAGCCAGCGGCGTTGAGGTCTAAAACAAAGGTTTAGCCCGGTAACTGCAGTCCGCGCCGCTGTGAACACCCACTGCCTCCGAGTCGGACACTTGGCCAGGCCACGCTGGTCGTAGGGCAAAATGAGCTACGGCAAGAGGGACGAAGATGCCGATCAGGCTATCGTCAAGGTTGACAGGACCTCCGTCTACCAGGAAGGTGAGATTGTGTGAAGGAGTTCTGTTTAATGCTACCCAAGCTTATACATATCTCGCAGCACGTTTATTCAACTCGTCCCCGGTGTCGCCTCGAAGATGTCGAATACTACTCACGAAGATTGCCCTCCTCCTCTTCACCGGCGAAAAGTTTCCTACCAACGAAGCTACATCTCTCTTCTTTGGCATCTCCAAACTCTTCCAAAACAAGGACCCGTCGTTGAGGCAAATGGTGTATCTGGTGATTAAAGAGCTTGCAAGTACTGCAGAAGATGTCATCATGGTTACGAGTAGTATAATGAAGGACACGGCAGTGGGTAGCGATGTTTTATACCGGGCAAATGCCATTCGCGCTCTCTGCAGGATAATCGACGTAAGCTTTTACCTTGGACGGGTACGTTTATGAAACCATGCTGATGAGTGCGTTAGGCCACAACTGTCCAAGCAATTGAGCGTCTGATCAAGACCGCTATAGTCGACAAGACCCCATCAGTCTCCTCCGCCGCGCTCGTCTCATCGTATCATCTTCTTCCAATAAGCCGAGACGTCGTTCGACGATGGCAGAGCGAAACTCAAGAAGCGGCATCTTCAGCGAAGTCCTCGGGGGGGTTTTCTCTTGGTTTCTCCACCTCCGGAAGCCAACATTCGCTCGCTGCCTCGAACACAAATTTCATGACCCAATACCACGCCATTGGCTTGCTCTACCAAATGCGATCACATGATAGGATGGCGCTAGTAAAGATGGTACAACAATTTGGTGCGCCAGGGGTTGTCAAAAGTCCTGCTGCTACTGTGATGTTAGTAAGATTGGCGGCAAAGCTGGCGGAAGACGACACCAGCTTAAGGAAACCAATGATGCAACTCCTCGATGGTTGGTTGCGACACCAGAAAGAAATGGTCAACTTTGAGGCAGCAAAAGCAATTTGCGACATGCCTGATGTCACGGACGCAGAGCTCACACAATCCATCCACGTCCTCCAGTTGTTCCTCACTTCGCCTCGCGCAGTCACAAAATTCGCTGCCATACGCATCCTTCACAGTCTTGCATCGTTCAAACCTCAGGCAGTCCATCCTTGCAATCCAGATATCGAAAACTTGATCTCCAACAGCAACCGTTCTATCGCGACGTTCGCAATCACGACGTTACTCAAAACCGGCAACGAGGCCAGCGTGGACCGATTGATGAAGCAAATTTCGGGCTTTATGGCTGATATCACGGACGAGTTCAAGATTACCATAGTCGAGGCCATCCGAACGTTATGCCTGAAGTTTCCCAACAAACAAGCCGGGATGCTTGCTTTCTTGAGTCGAATACTTCGGGATGAGGGAGGTTACGAGTTCAAGAGGAGTGTTGTAGAGAGCATGTTCGACCTTATTAAGTTTGTTCCGGGGAGTAAAGAAGACGGTAAGGTTCTTGTATGCCTTGCACGCCATTGGCAATCGCTTACTCTGCTAGCTCTGGCGCACCTTTGCGAGTTCATTGAGGACTGCGAGTTCACCAAGCTTTCCGTACGAATACTGCACCTACTCGGCGTTGAGGGACCTAAAACATCACAACCTACAAAGTATATCAGATATATCTACAATCGGGTGGTTTTAGAAAATGCCGTCGTTCGAGCAGCGGCGGTTACAGCGCTCGCAAAGTTTGGCGTGGGACAAAAAGATCCAGAAGTCAAACGCAGTGTGACCGTTTTATTGACCCGATGTCTTGATGATGTTGACGATGAAGTTCGAGATCGGGCGGCTCTGAATCTTAGATTGATGGGCGAGTCGGATGACATGGCAACCCGATTTATAAAGAATGGTAAACCTGAATCCGCCTACTATGCGCAAGTTGAGACATGCTAAATTATACCAGACTCGATGTTCTCCTTATCTACCTTTGAGCATCAACTGGTGATGTATGTCACTGCCGATGATAAGGGTACCTTTGCAAAAGCGTTTGACCTCTCCACCATTCCTATTGTCTCGCACGAACAAGCTCTTGCAGAAGAGCGCACCAAAAAGCTTACAACAGCGACTCCTACTCTCAAAGCACCAAGCGCAGGACCCAAGAAGTCCCAAACAAACGCTGGTGCAGACTCATCCGAATCCGTCACAGCCACTGCACAGAAATACGCTCAACAACTTCTGCAAATACCCGAACTCAAGGCTTATGGCTCTGTTCTGAAGTCGTGTCAACAGGTAGAGTTGACTGAAAGTGAGACGGAGTATGTTGTTAGTGTCGTGAAGCACATTTTCAAACAGCATATTGTCCTGCAGTATCAGGTCAAGAATACTCTACCTGACACCGTGATCCAAGATGTCTCTGTGATGGCTTCGCCCGGCAGCGAAGATGATGCTCTGGAGGAAGACTTCATCATTCCAGCCACCGAAGTAACAACCGATGAGCCAGGAACGGTATACGTTGCTTTCAAGAAATCTGGCGGTGAAAATTCCTACCCAGTTACGACATTCACCAACATCCTCAAGTTCACCAGCAAGGAGATTGATCCCACAACGGGTGAGCCTGAGGAGAGCGGATATGAAGACAAGTACGAAACCGAAGCCCTGGAGTTGGCGGGAAGCGATTACCTTATCCCTGCATTCGCGGGTAGCTTTGACCACGTGTGGGAGCAGTCTGGAGCGAGCGGTGATGAGGCGTCGGAGACGGTACGGCTTGTTAATGTAACGGGTATCGCAGGTATGGCAATCCTGGCTCATTGAGCTTATATCTCTTTGATAAGTTGGCTGACCACTGCTCAATCACTCAGACGCCACGGAACAAATCACGAAAACTCTCTCTCTTCAACCACTCGAAGGTACCGATATCACACTCTCCACAAGCACGCACACCATCAAACTATACGGCAAGACCATCACCGGCGGCAGGGTAGCTGCGATGGTCAAGATGGCATACTCTGCAAAGACAGGTGCGACAACAAAGATCACCGTCAGGAGCGAGGAGGTAGGGGTTTCGGCGCTGGTACTCTCCACTGTTGCTTGATATCGACTACAGGGTTTGCGCGGGACCATGAAGCGTTGCATATGTGTTTACCTCTCGGTCTGCCTTCTGCCTACTTATGTAGTCAAACTGGGCGAATCATCTTCCAGACCATTTTTCCCCATGAGTCTCGGTGCAGTTATTTGGTCTACGAGATCATCGAGGGGTCATATGTGAATGCATGAAAGTCGTATGATATGACTATGTCAATACACATGGTGACGTAACTGCATCCCGACATTTCAACATTCGTCCCACTGCAACCGTACATGTATGAGAAGATTGTTCCTTCCTCCAAACTCAATTCTTCTTCCACATGAACCCACTTTGCTAGCTAATAACAGACAAGTCGTACACAAAAGCGAAAAGATGAACACCTTCGTTGCCAACAAGATAGAAGAGAGGCTCGGCGACCGCCCCACCGCCACGACGAACCAGCATGCGACGCGGCCCAACGAAACCATGCTGGCGCTCCGCTGGTATGGTAACAAGGATGTGCGGGTCGAAGAGGTGCCGGTGCCCGCCATCACCGAGCCCACCGACGCCGTAGTCAAGGTCACTGGCACTACTATCTGAGGAAGCGATTTGCACCTCTATCACAAGGAGATCATGCAGTTGCAGCCAGGCGAGATCTTGGGTCACGAGTGGATGGGGATCGTTGATGAGGTCGGGACGGAGGTGAAGAATGTAAAGAAGGGCGACAGGGTTGTTGCTAGTTTCCAGATCGCGTGAGTATGAATGACCTATTACTGAAGCCCGTTTCCCCCATTTCGCGTCCATGATGTGATGATACATGGTATTGATATATGATGCACAGATGCGGAAGCTGCACCTTCTGTAAAGAAGGCCTCACGTCCATGTGTGACCGGACCAACACCTCCAGCCTGCAAGAAAAGCTCTACGGCAAGCCCTTCGCCGGCATATTCGGCTACTCGCACTTCGCCGGCGGCTTCGCGGGCGGGCAGGCCGAATACGTGCGTTGCCCCTTCGCCGACACCAACCTGCTCCAGATCCCGGACTCGGTGCCGGACGAAAAGGCCCTCTACCTCAGCGACATCGTGCCGACGTCGTACCACGCCACCGTGTGCGCGGACGTCCAGGAGGGCAAGTCGGTCGCAATCTGGGGCATGGGCCCCATCGGCCTACTCGCCGCCAAATGGAGCAAGCTCGCGGGTGCGCGACGCATCATCGCCATCGACCACGTGCCGGAGCGGCTCGCGCTGGCGAAGTCGGACAAGATCGGCGTCGACAACGTCATCAACTTCGACGAGACCAAGGACGTGGTGGCGGCCATCTACGAGCTCGAGCCCGACGGGGTCGACTGCTGCATCGACGCCGCCGCCTTCCGCTACACCAAGACGGTGCTGCATTCGGTGCAGCGCGCCGTCGGGCTCGAGACCGACTCGTCCGAGGTCGTCAACGAGTGCCTCCGCGCGGTGCGGAAGTTCGGCAACGTCGCGCTCGTCGCCGACTACGCCGCCCTGACGAACCAGTTCCTCATCGGCGCGCTGATGGAGAAGGGGGTGACGCTGCGCGGCACCGGACAGTCGCCCGTGCAGAAGTATTGGAAGGGTCTGCTGCAGTTGATCGAGGCTGGCAAGTTCGATCCGACGCCAATCCTGTCGCATCGGTTTGAGATCGATGAATTTGGTGAGCTTTACGAGGCGTTCGATAAGAAGGTGGACGGCATCATGAAGACGTTCGTGCAGACGCGCTTCTCGGGTCCGCCGGCGGAGGGGACGCCGGCATTGAGCAGCTTCAAGAGCGGCGACATCAAGCCTAGTGCTGTCTTTCTCTAAATCTTCTTGCAATTTTCTTCTAGAAGCGGTGACCGAGTTATGATATCTAGGTTGTGTGTACTCCACCCCTACATACAATGTGTGTCCATAGGCTGTCCTGCAGGCAGGCAGGCTTGGACATAAGAGTATCTCTTGCAATAAATTTCTATCCAACAAACGTTCAGCATCATACTACACTTATTATACAACCAAGCTACGAGAGTAGAGGAAGCTCAATGTTGATGTTTACGGGAGTTCCTCGGAGGACGTAATCGGGTGGTCGGCGCAGATCATGCCGAGATAACGATAAGACGATAAGATAAGCTTTGGCGTGGGATGGCGTTATCTCAACTATTTCGAGATCATCAATATATTTTATCACCATGTATTAATATTAATTGCCAATTGCCCTACCATTTTCTTCAACTCGGTTTTGGACATCTTCTTTCCTTCGTATCATTGCTTCGTGGAGTTTCTGCTTTTTAATATCAGCAGGAGATATCTGGTCATACTATTCCTATAATCAAATGCTCTATACCCATCCTGCTTCTCGAACCACCATCTGAGCCTCCTACTTTTTTTCAAGACGATATCCACCGTTTCGAGGCACTTATAAGCCTAGGGGTCGAGCTGTCCATTTGTTTCATTACACCTTCCTGTGCTGCTCGTTACAGAGTCCTTCAACACTCGATCGCTTGCGGTTGAGTACACAGCCAGATGGTACACCCTGGACTAGCGACAGTGGCGCCGTCTCGCCAGCTCCTCACGGCTGTTGATTCGACCGGCCATGTTCATCTAGTCATTGGATCAAACCCGCTGGCCAATGCGAGATGTACCAGAAGTATAGAGGTTGGGGCACAGGTCAAGGTTTTGGCGGCTGCGGACGCGGAGATACACTATGCCCTAATGAAGAGAATCGAGGAGGGGGCAGTGGATTGGTTAAAGAGGGACTTCCAGGACGAGGATTTGCAGACGCTCGGAAGAGACCTAATTGATGGTGTAGTGGATGCGGTGTTCGTTACCGTTGGCGGCAAGAACGCGTTGAGTATGCAGCGCAATTGCTTAAGATCTAGATTGACTGCTGACATTGGTAGTAGGTACCCGTATATCAACTCTCTGCCGTAGGCTGCGTATACCAGTCAATGTTGTTGATACACCAAACCTTTGCACCTTCACCCTTCTTTCCACTCATTCAGATGGACCTCTCCAGATTGGCATCACCACTTCCAGCAAAGGATGCAAGCTTGCTTCTCGCATCAGACGAGAAATTGCCTCGTCACTCCCACCGGACCTTGGTAGCGCCGTCGAAAGACTTGGGACAATGCGGAAACGCATCTGGGCGGAGGATCATCGTGCTGTGGATCTCGAAGACAACAGCTTGGAAGCAGAGGAGGACGACACTACCGCGCAAAAAGCAAGTTTCAATCAACTAGTCACTCCCGAAGACCGAGACACAGCTCGCCATAGACGCTTGCGCTGGCTGTCGCAGATCTGCGAGTACTGGCCTCTGCGCCGTCTAGCTTCCATCACAGACGCCGACGTCGACAGCATCCTCCAATCGTACATCGCCAACAACCCGCCAAGCTCCGCCGCACCACTAGACTCCACTACCCTCGACAAACGACGACTTAAAGGACGGATCATCCTCGCCGGTTCCGGGCCTGGTAATCCCGACCTCCTAACCCTCGCAACCCACCGCGCCATCCAAACCGCCGATCTCGTTCTCGCCGACAAACTCGTTCCGGCCCCCGTCCTCGATCTTGTCCCCCGCCGCACCGAAGTTTACATCGCCCGCAAATTCCCCGGCAATGCTGAAAAGGCACAAGAGGAGCTTCTGACCATGGGCCTCGAGGGACTCAAGGCCGGCAAGATCGTCGTCCGCCTCAAGCAGGGCGACCCCTACATCTACGGCCGCGGCGGCGAAGAATTCCACTTCTTCCGACAGCATGGCTACACCGCCACCGTCCTGCCGGGCATCACGTCGGCGCTCAGCGCCCCGCTGTTCGCCGGCGTCCCCCCTACCCATCGGGCTGTCGCCGACCAGGTCCTCATCTGCACCGGCACCGGCCGGAAGGGCGCCAGTCCCGACCCACCGCCTTATATAGCCAGCCAGACCGTCGTCTTCCTCATGGCGCTCCATCGGCTAGGCCCGCTTGTCTATTCTCTCACCAACTCGAACTCCGACTCCCAACCTGACCATGAAAAGCAGGGCAGTCAGGAGAGACTCCCCTGGCCACCACAGACGCCCTGCGCCGTCATCGAGCGCGCCTCTTGCCCGGACCAACGCGTCATTCGATCTACCCTCCAGCACGTCTGTGCCGCCGTCGAGGAAGAAGGTAGTCGGCCGCCTGGGCTGATCGTCGTTGGGTGGAGTTGTGAGGTGTTGCATAAGTCTGGTGGGCAGAAGTGGGTTGTCGAGGAAGGGTTCAGGGGCTTGGAGGACTTGGAGAGTGGGCTGGATGGGGTGGTGGCGGAGTTGGGACGTGGTAGGGTTGCGGAGGGGGGTGCAATGAGTTGACTGGAAGGTGGACTCGGTCGATTGGGATGTTGGATGTGTTAGGACTGGCGTTCTGTAGAACTTTGGACGCGTTTAAGGCGTGTTCAACCGCGCGTGCATAGAAGAGCGAGGCTTTGGATGGCATTAGGTCAACACTGCTGCGGATCTTGTAATCGTTCGCATGTGTTCCACGGTTTTAGATATATAATCTTCTGGCCTCACTATTATATAGACTTATATATAATATACAGCATCACCAGTCCGTTCAAACCCATGCAGATAGACCCTCTCAGACAAGTCAACACACTGTCCACCCTAGAAGCCCTCTCGCCTTTTGAAACAAGTTAATTGCAATTCAGCGCCTCGAAAAAGCACGCAACAAGAAGAGAGCTTCAACGTGGGCATTTTGTCAACGCCGATAGCGTACAGCGGCCGGAAATGTACGGAGATCACCATTTCGACTTGAGCGAGTCTGACCTTTATGCGAGTACCTAGTTGCTTCATGGCCATCTCATAGACACAAACACGTGAGCTAGTAGTGGCACCTTTAACAGAGGACCAGCGGGACCAGGGAAGTGGTGCGTGTTGGATTTAGTAAGTTTCCAGAGAGCAGGATGGAGGGGAAGGACTTTGAAGCCAACTTGTACGTTTCGCTCTCTGCTTTTAGGGGGCTGGGTGGGGCGGGCCACAAAGACTGGCAGATCGACGCCTACCTAGTCACTATGTTTTTGAAGGGCTTTCTCGTATATCAGGGTCGTAGAGTCCGACGCAGCTTCATGATTAACAGTTTGCGAGGCCGGGTTTGGTCCGCACGAAATCGTGGTTTCCGCTCGTGTACATGACGGCGATGCCTGCGGGTGGTTGGTTGTCGCAGCAATCCGTATCCTGTTTGGAAGATCGGTGGAGGTGGGTGTTTCCATTGGTGCTTGCGTCAGGAGGCCATGTTAGACCTCAGACTACTGTACGAGTAGATGAGAACTGATCGTGTCAGACTGTGCATGTCTCGGTGGCAGTAGATCTTCGTTTAGGCGCGTGGGTTGGTACTGTGTAAAGCCGGTGGCGAAGGAATAAAAGGAGCAGCTGGGCTAAGTAAGTTTTCCAGTACATACCGATGTCTCTGCTGCGGAAAACGAGAAGATGATATTGCCAAGGGGAGCCGGTTGGACGCAGATAAGGTCCAAGGTGTAGCTTGCTGAAGCTCTCCGTGAGCCCTTGTATCGGCGTCGTCGTTATTGGGAGGACGATCGGGGGCCTCTCAAGGTCCGAGTTGCAGCTCGTTGAACTTCTCCTCAAGCCGTTGCAGCTCACAGACAACATCCCGGTAAAACTCTACCTGCAACGCCGGTTCGCTGAGATCATCTCCACAGCCAAAGTCACAGTTCAAACACCTCCGCACTATCTGGCCGTACGTGGAACCTAGAGCCGACCCGAGCGTTTTGCTAAGTCGTCTGGCCGCAAAGAACTCGGTATACCGACTTTCTTCACTGCCTTGCTGATCGCAAGGCTTTTGCAAACTGTGCAGTGAGGCCTCATATGCCAATTCGAGTAAGACAATCCCGAGGCTGTAGAGTAGTGCATTCGGCGCCAAGCAGCCCTTGGCTGGGTTCGTTGATGAACTCATCGGTTGCAAATGTGCTGTTGGGGTGACTGGGACATTCAAGTAAGGCGACGGTAGAGCCGATTTCTGCAGAGCTTCACGGTCGCCGGCATTGAAGAAGACCACTTCTTGACTTCGCCAACCTCCTGTAAGCCAGGGTGTGTTATGAAACTGGAGGATGCCAACTGACAGTAATCTGGCGAGGCGAAGTTTCGAGTATTGCGGCAACGATTCTAGTTGGTTTGTCTTACTTGTTAGTGAAATGAGTTGCGTCAGAGTTATAGCTTTCTTGGCGTAATCGGTAGTGATGGGGGGCGCCAAGTATACCATATGTCGATAGTTGCTGGTCCTTTCAAGAACCCCAATGCATACGTCCCTATCTTCATGGGATTCGTCCCAGCGTTTGCGCACTTGCACACAAAAGTTGCTGCGGGTATACAAGTCTGGAAGTGAAGGTCCCGGGTTCACCTCAGGGTCTGAGGGCGACGCCTGCTCACGCGGCACAATGTCTCTTGACAGCCCCAAGGCTGTAAACGAATTCCTCCTAACCTTCCGCTTCTTGACTGTGAAGGGGGGCGGCACTTCTTCCTGATGTTTGAGAGTCTTGGTGAGCTCAGCCAGCGTGTCGCTTGGGAGCCTCCGAAACCCATTGTGGATAACCGGGCGACTACTGATATACTCAATAGCCAACCAAATAGGGTCGCCCGAGATTGCAGAACCTCTTAATGCCACATGGTTGAAGGCCATGTTGAAGCGTATTTGGGCCTAGTTCGAAGTAATGCATTTTGCTTCCAAGCAAAGCTGCGCCGAGTGTGTGGTATGAACCGTGCAGGCCTTACCCAATGCATTGTAGACCTGTCCTGAGGCCTTCTGTATAGCTTGAAACCCGGTAATCTCGCGCTCTGCATCAGGGACTCTGCTATCCCCCCTTCGTGTCGATTTATAAGGTTTATCAGCATCTTTGATTCGCACAATCTGGCTGGACAGCGTCACAAAGTCGCGATTGAGATCTCTGAGGTGAGTCACGCATTTGTCGAGGGCAGACGTGGAGAAGCTGAACCTCAGCTTCTTTCCCAAGGAGCGACGCCATTCCTTAGCAGAGGAAGGTTCTGGCTACGACTCAATCAGACGTCTTGTTCTAGACATATAGCAGTGCAGGAGGAGGGGCAGAGAAGGAAGGCAACCGAGCCCTGTTTTAGCTCACTTTTTGAGAGTTCGAGATGACACTAGTGAAATCCTCACTTTCTCTGTCAACGTCTGTGAGCCTCTTCTCAATCAATGCAATCAGCGCCGCACATGCTTTGCCGGAACTGCCAAGTTGCTGTGCAAACTTCCGGTCCATGGCGGGATCTGCCCAGAAGGGATGACCGGGCACCTGAAGCATCTGATTCGCATCCTCCCAGTCGGTTATGCTTGTCAGTAAATGTTGGCATTCATTGCGAAAGATGGTCTTCAGGGCCTCGAGCTCTCTCTGGAACTTCTGAAGCTCTCGGTTATACTTCCGGTATCTTGTAAAGGGTCGAAACATGTCTTCGTAGTGCTCTGCTGCAGAAACCAATAGGGGGAGGACGCCAAGCACCAGGCCTGCAACTGCTGCTTCAGCTCCAGACATGTCGAATATTGCAAGAGACTAGAGTCAGAGCTCGAAAGAATCTACAACGAGTTATTAACGGAGTACTAGCAAATGCGTGTGGTCCGTTGTGAGGAATTCTCAAGTCATGGACTCAGCCGCTCGATCATTTTATATGGACTGTCCTAGCCGCACTGCGTCGGCAGGGTTGTGATGTAGAGTGCCTCGAGTTCCGCCTTATTGTAACAAGGCTGTGGCCGGTCGCTTCATGCCTAGCTACTTTCAATCAACTGATGACACCTTCAATAACTTACTCACGGCACACTGATGGCTACAGAGAACACCAAAGCTCTCGATCGCATCAATGAGAATACAGAAGGGCGCGCAGACCAGGTTGAAGATGGCGAGGGGCGCTTGGTTAGACTTCTGTATGAGGGCTGCATAGACCTCTTCCAGCAACTACTCGAGGAATCCTCCAAATCTTCTTGCCCCCTCTCAGAAAAGGAGCGACGTCACCTGAAGGAGGATTTGGGAAGGTTGTTCCTATGGGGTGATGGTTATGGCGATAAGATGCTTGACCGTATTCTAGAACAGTCACTGGATCTGAGAAATACGGTTCTTGGCTTCATCTCTGGCATTGGGAAAGTGCTTACAGGTAGTGAGTCATCGGTAGGAGCATGGTGTGACGCTTCAGATACCTGACATACTTGTTGACATAGGGCTTCTCACAATGCTTTGCAGACCACAGCAAGGAGGGAAGATTTCCAAGCAGGCCAGCAACCTGAACATCCTGATAGAGAAAGCCGAATCCATGATTGTTGAGGCTAGCTACATAAGGGACAATGATAGTGATCAAGACTCTGACTCCGATGCCTCCGACTACTCAATATCTGATATCCTTGAGGATATTAGCTCGTACATAAACTGTCTTATGGAGTTAGTTCCTTCGATGGAACGAACCTTCAGCCAAGTGTTATCGAAAAGTCAGGAGAAGCAGCAATTGCCTACACCATCTTTCCAGGTCTCCGAATCTGCTCGAACCTATGTGCAAAACATCTTCGACAAATTTCCAAGAGCAGACGTAAAGTTGATTGAGCGATTGGGAGAAGCCAACTGGAAGAGACACACGAGTTTGCAACTACAAACGGAGGATGTGTCTAATTATACTAAGGCTGACCCAGATGAAGATCCAGCAAATCTCAGACCGTACTACGGAGTTCATGCCTCTGGATTCAAAAATGAATCCACCCATGCCGCAGCAGCTAGAGATGCTTACATTAGTTTAAGCAACGAAAATCGCCAGTACAAATCAAGAACTTTCTCTTCAAACCTTTATGAAGTCGTTACAAAGGAATCTCTTCAGTGCAAGATCTGTGGCGAAATTATGAAGGGCAATAGGAAAAGGATTGCCTTCAGGTAAATTAATCTCACCTCTGAACAACACGATTTAGAGCTGACAAGTTGCAGACATCATGTTCTCTTACATATGCAACCATACATCTGCACTTTTCCAACTTGCGAGGACGAGTTGAAAACCTTTTCTGCCCGCCAGGATTGGGCGGATCACGAGCTCAGCAAACATCGAGTGAAGAAGGTCTGGCGTTGTCCGGAGTGCGGGGAGACTTTCGACCAAGCTGAAGTTTGGCGGAAGCATGTCGGATCCTGCCACAAGTTGTTCTTCAGCGCGGCGCACCTTCAAATGCTTGCTGCTTCAGCGGAAAGGTACAAATACGTGCCTGGACTGTCAATGGATACGCAATGTCCAATATGTCTTGTTCTCGTTGGAGCATCTCTGGAGACTTTCACAACACACGTGGGAATGCACATGGAAGATATCGCTCTGACTGTGGTTCCATCCGAAATGGATTCCGATAATGGGTCAAAAAATAATTTTTCAGAGAAAGACACCGTTAAAGCATGCCCGGAGACTGGAACGGAAGGCATCACTCACCAGGTGGAAATGGCTTCCGATCCCGGCACAATTGATCCTGTCGAGTCTAACCAACAAGGTGGAAGCAGACTAGGTAAAGAACGTCTAATCCATAGCGATCCGCCGGAGCCCTCAGAGCTGGAAAGTCATCCAACATCAATCCTGAGCACGGACATGGTCAAGTCACAGGCAAAACATCAGCAAGAATCTGACCTGCTCCCTCCACCTCGCGTCATGTATCAAGAAGATCCTCAAGATCCCGACCGCGGAGGATCGCGGCAACACTTACGTTACAACCAGCCACCTCCGTGGTGGCCGATAGCGATCGCTTGTCTAAACTGCCGAAGGCTCCATGTAACTCACCCTGTCATGTGCCCTCCCTGCATGTCTTGAGACTGATGACTCCAGATCCGTTGCATCGGCAGCGAAACTCCGGAGGATGGGCTCTGCGCCAATTGCCGGCGCCTCCATATAGAATGCAGCTTACGGCCCGTCCCATCTCAAGCAAAAGCCTTTGCCCCCGAGCACACCACCAAACCGCACAACCGCGACACCTGGGTCTCCACGGAAGAGTATTTGAAAATGGCCTTTCCGGGAGCCCAGATTTCGTGCTCGGTCTTCCTTCTACAGACTCAACAGCCCTCACGTTTGTATAAGAAACTGCCGGATACAACTATCATGCAGTCCGCGGCGACGACGTTCCGGTGCATGGATCATCAATCTCAATTCCGCGACTTCCAGTTCCTCTATATCATTTTCCGATGCGGGAAAACGGAGCGCGCATATCTGGTCAATCGGGATGATAGCCAATGGTTACCATTGATCAATCGCACCATTGAAGAAAGTATGAGAGCCCAATTACGAAGTCGTAAGGACAATAAGATCCAGGTCGAGTTATTCATTGAGCCTGCGGGTACATATAACTCATCGCTCGCCTTCCGTGCAGAAGAGAACGAGGAGCAGCCCGAACCTCCTTCAATTTCCGAAATGGCGCAACTCAAGTGGGGAGCACTTAGTGATTCTCATTCGCGGAAAATCAAAGCTCCTGAATCGCCAATAAAATCACTAAAGTCAGATTCCTACTCTAGCCTCCCTCTGGACGAGTCGGTGAACTACACATGAGCACTTGGGACGATACATGAGATAGATTAGATATAGTTATGCGTTGAGTCTACTAAATATTAATTCTCCTTCTCCGATATCTTCATCAGCGCTATAGGCTCCCCTATCATACACATACACATACTGATATCTGTAAGTAAAGAACGCCGAGTTCGACAGCTCCCGTGGGACGCTTGTGAAATGCAATTTCCCGCACCGTGCTGATCGTAGATACCTATGATCCACACCTCGCGATTCGATCTTCTCTTTTCTCTGTCCAAAGTCCACCACGTACACCTTGATTCTACGTGCGTCGTAGCTATTACTGTGACCCTCACTGTGCCGTCCCGATTCGAACGAAGGCCTGGCCTATTCGTACTCGTCCTTCACGACCCGTCGTTGGCTTTCGTTGTCAATGAAGCTGCCTCTCGAGCGAGTGCTCTTCTTGCGGCCGAACATGCCACCGCCGCTCCTCTTTGAGTAGCTCTTGTCCCGTGAAGCAGCGCCTCCTGCGCAAAATAGCGCCGTCGACATGAAAAGGCATGCTACGGCCGTCCACATGAAGGCGAAGGCTTTGACGCCGACGTTGGCGGCTTGGTTGTTGGCTTGGAAGTTGTTCCGGCCCATCACGTATGCGGCGCTGCAGGTGGTGTTAGTAATTGCGACGAAGGGTGCGTTCTGGACAGCTCGGAGAGCTTACGTCATTAATGCTGCCGTCAGGGTCTGAAAGAAGAGCGCAGTCATGTTCAAGAGGCCAGAGAGGTAGGCTCCGATGCGGCTGCAGAGCGCTAGAATGCCAGTGAAAAGCGAGCAGGCGGCGAAGAAGAGAGCAATGAGCGCAAAGGCAAACATGAAGCGCGTCAGGTAAAAGTACGTGCGCGTGCTATTGACTTCATTAGCAGACATGACCCAAACTGCGCGAACACAGCCTCTAGGAAGTCTCACCCAACAAAGGCACTAGGAACGCCTTTAGTGGTACCGAAGTTTCGGCCGCTTGGCGGATCAAGGGGATATGCTGGGTGTACCGATGGGCAAACATTGTAGGCATTCGGATCAACGCTGCACGTGTTCCAATATGTCCATCGCGAGAGAGCTGGCGCGCCTGGGATCTTTGATGTATCGGCCTGGAGAAAGAATATTTGACTCAATGGGATGTGATCGACGGTGCCGGCGAGGAGGACAAGAAGGGCGAGGAGGGTAGCGCCGGCGGTCAGGATGAGGGAAAGAAGAGCGAAGATAGGTCCTATAAAGTCGTGAGTATAATTGAAATTGGTACTGATATAATGCTCAGCGCGAACGTACTGGCCATTGCCATTGTAAAAGAGATGTTTCGCTAGGATGTGCCGATTCGGCTATGCGCTGGTTTCTGCTTTCTGGGAGGAGACGGTCGCAATTTTGACACTGAAGATGTTAGAGACATAATGTTGCTATGGACGTGGGTGAGGATCTCAATGCTCGTGGAGCAATGACATACCTGCTCGGCGGAAGAAACGAAACACAGCTTGCAAGGTGGATGGCTGAAGGGAGGATTAAGAGGGCAGGGTAGGTAAGCTACTGTAAGGTGTTAAGGTACGAAAAGAAATGAGGAAGAAGAGCTGGCTGGGTTGGGGCCAAACGGAACGACGTCATGTCTCCTGACCAGCTCCATTAGCTCGGCCACGCACAGCTCAGAAGCAGAAGCTGCTAACTATATACAGTATAGCGGGGGTTAATCTCTGCTCATGCGTCACAGGCGTCGTTAATTGAAGGTTTGCTACCAGGTAAGCTTCAACCAATGATGAGCTAGTTAAGAACCTTACACTTGTTAAGTCTATTCAATCACATGCTAAACCCATGCTAAAGCCCCATTACCATAGGTTAGGGCATCCACGAGTAACCTATAAGGTACCTTATTGACTTGTGAGTGTCCCTCTTCGAGGATCTCAAGAATGTCTACAGAAGTATACCCACCGCTGCCGCCCGATCAGCTACTGAAAGAGGAAGAGGCTTCATTGGTACTACCTCACTTCACGCTCTCTACTTCCGCAAACCAGCAACACTTGGTCTGAAGCGTGTTAGGCCAGAGAGCTCGAATGGCTACTCAGCTCCCTCCAAGAGACTTTGGCCTCCTTAAGGGATGGTCTGGAGGAGTGCATTGCCCTGCTGGCGCCACGAGAACCGGGCTCAACGCTCGTCCTATCCTCCCCGCGGTCTGAAAGCGTCAAAGGCTTCGTGACGAGAGTAGGCACGGGGGTTGTCAAGGGAGTATGTCGTCTCATCACCCCACTACCCATATGTGAAGCGATGCTCCAGAACGCCGTGCTACACGCGCCCTATACGCTGTATAATATGGCCAGGCGCCAGCTCTCTCATCAGAACACATGAACACTGACCACTCCCCTCTTAGGACATCCATCTCCGTCTGCCAACCCTTCCCCCACCCCGCGGCGCAGCCGCCTATCCTCTACACCTCTCCACCGCACCGACCGCACCCTCGCTGGTCCTGGACCAGCTCGTCTCCGTCCGCAACCTCATCAATCAATCCCTCGATGTCGTCGACGTCAGCACCTGGACGGGCGACCCCCACGACGCGAAATTCATCTCCGGCCAACTGCGGCTCCTCTTCGACAACATCCAAGAAGCGCGGCAAGCGCTGAAAGGCAGCGACGAGATCCAGGCACGATGGCACGAACGCCCCGTCGATGAAAAGGTATTTTCCAAGACCAGAACAACATATTGACCCCGAAGCACCAGAGACGTCGTACTGACTGCACTCGCAGCTCTTCGACCCAGCCCTCCCATCAAACCTCTCCTTCTACCTCGTCGTCGCCGACGCGGCGCTGGTGCTCTACATCCGCACCCTGCAACCCCTCGACCCCTCCTCGTCATCAATCACCGTACCCGAATCCTTCACCGGCTTCAATTTCCGCGAACGTCTTGGCTTGGCGCCCAGACGGCCTGAGCACGACGAGGCGGATATGGTGTTCCGGTACCGGGGCCAGGAGGTCAAGGTGCGGGAGAAGGTGCGGGTCGAGAGCCAGGATCCGAGTCTGCTGGCGGTGATGGCGAAGTTGAGCGCGTTGGAGCACGGGGTGGCGGTTGGTCGGAAGGCGTTGGATATTGTGATGGGGAAGGACGAGTGAGTGTTGACGTAGTGGGCGGTGTTAGATGTGAATTGTAATTGAATTCCTGTTATTGTCAAGTCCTGGCATTGGTGTTGGCGACTCTCTACGAGACTCAACTGGAATGCATTCGAGTGCTCTTCCATGACTCTGTACACTACAGAAGCAGATGTATGTTACCTAGTATGGCACCGTGCAGTCGATCCGTTCCATTTCACCCATCCAAACCCTCGCCCCTCTTCCTTTCCCTCTCATCTCTCCCCGTCGCCTCCCTCTGCCCCTACCTCGAGGAGAGCTCCAAAACAAAACAAAAACATACAACAGCGGGTATTCGCTGGTCGTCACCGACCCAACTACTAATCTGCTGATCTAAGGCTTATGTATGGCAGAGCGGACGGGATGCCCAGTATTCCTTAGTCTGTGGTCGTATGTGTCAGGAGTGGCTGTTAAGGGATCCTTGTACGGGTGTACTAGGGCTGAAAAGCAGGCGAGCTTGCCAAGACTGAGAATGACTGGGTTTGATGATTGCGAATCCTGCTGACCTTTCAAATGTACGATGAGCGAATGCCCGGGCATCCTTCAATTGAGTAAGCATCAATAGGACGGATCTAGACCTAGCAAAGGATGACAGCAGCGCCCGAGTGAATCAGGAATATTCTATTGGATGAATCGCATATGTACAGATCCCCACCCGCACCATGGTATAAACGTAAAGCTAGCTGTCAGTCCCCGGATACTTCGGCCCTTACCCTGAGAAGAATACAGATAGCCAGAAGAGAACGACAGAACGATAGGACCAGAAACGATACCAGGAACGTAGAAATCGGATCAAACACCGCTAAAATGCCAGTGAGGACCGCACCTCGCAAACGCGGACGACGTGAAACACAACTGGCGACGCATATAAGATGAATCGGGCAAGGAGGCCGTGGTCTACATGACGGCACATTTCCCGTCACTCTTCGACCCGCTCGGCCCCTTGACCGAGAGCGCGACCCGGGCAGCCTCAGCAAACGCTTCATTGACGCCTCGATTCTTCATCGCCGAGCACTCTGTTCTCCCATCAGCCCATATACCCCCGCCTGCATCTACCTGCGTCGGGAGGAGGTTTCCTACCGAGATATCTCAACGCTTGTATCCTCCTCGCCACCTCCAGCCCCTGTTTGTAGTCGATCGTCTCCTTCTCCCTCCGCTCCGTGCCGGTCTCGCCCATCTCGTCCTCGTCCTCGGCGTGGTTTTCGCGCAGGTCGCATTTCAGCGCGACCAGGACCAGCTTGACGCCTTGGCAGTTCTCTGCGATCTCGCCGACCCATTTCGATTCGACGTTTTCGAGCGAGTCTTTGGAGTCGACCTGGTGGTTGCGAAGGTTGAGTTAGTTCATGTGTTATCTGTGGGCCGGAGGAGGAGGAGAAGGAGGAAGGTTTTGACGGGGCGTACGCTGAAGCAGAGCATGATGGCGTGCGTGTCGTCGTAGGAGAGTGAGCGTAGCCGGTCGAACTCTTCCTGTCCCGCCGTGTCCCAGAGACTCAGTTCGATGTGGACGTTGTCGACGAATATATCTGCCTGCATCTCAGTCTCTGCTGCGTCGGAGCAAACGTTCTCCCTGTGTGAAGTATACCGTGTACGTAGTTCTCTGCGCTCCCATCAGCATAAGCCATCGCCCGGATTTGGTCGTAGTTGCTCACCAAATACCGTGGGCTCGCTGCGCAAGTGAGCGGCGCTGTCAATGGATATTCCCCATGGATCTAAGATGATAGAATCATACTATACCGGGGGAAAGTAACTGCGATGCTCCAAGCGCGTCAGTATGGCTGCAGCATGCGCTCGACACTCGGATGCTTGAGGCGAACTCACCCTCTAGTGAATACGTTGAGCAATGACGTCTTTCCGCAAGCACCGTCACCTCTGGCAAGTTGTCAGCGATCCTCGATGGTCATAGCGCCATGACTGGAAGGTTTACGAACAAGAGGACCAGCTTCCGCTGCACGGTCTTACTCCCGCCGCACAAAGGCATGATGAAGTACTCAGGTCGAAGCCGCGTGTGCTTCTACCTACTCGTAAGGAATAGTCCGAGGTACTGCTGGATGGGTTCGGACGATTGATGGTGGCAAAGAGCTTCTTGATTTGTCGCGGCGCAGACCGTGATATTGACGACCGAGGTCTTGGAGTCGCGAAGGCTTGGGGCTACATCTACATCTACAGTAGCGCCATGCGTAACGCTGGATAGGATCGCCTCCACAGCGCCTCCAGGTAGGGGGAAAGGGATCAGTAGAGTAACTTTGATATGATACTGAATCATCAAGCATACACGAACGTATTTGGACAGAAAGCCAATAATGTACTCCACAATGTTACGATTGAACGTTCATTAACTCATATTGTGCGGGCGATATACGGACTAAATCAATAATCGTCCATGATCGAACGAGCGCCAAGTTCTAATACTCGTCCCGCTCTCGCTCCATCCCGCCCCTCCCCCGGCGAACTCTTTCACTTAGATCTAGTTCCCCAGCTTTACGATTCAACGCATGCACAAAATCCCCCTTGCCGCCATATTTGGCAGACCTAGCCCGTGCGGCCTCGTCGGCATCACGGTCTGCCCTTTCCCGCTCCTGGATTCCCGCGATTCTCTTTTCTCGATCCTGATCTAGCTCCGAGGCAGCTTGCTGCATAGCTGCTAGCTTCCGTGACCTTGAATCGTCGGCCTCTGATTGATGGTTACGATGAGTCGACGCTCCAGGCCCATTCGACGGAGCACTCCAACTTTTACTCTTCGACAACCGATGGCCATCGCTATGTTTCATATATGGTGACGGCGATCTCCTTCTATATGGCGATGGCGACCTAGAGTACGAGATTGAATTGGATCGTCTCCTCCCAGAGTATCTGCTCCGTGGACGGTAATCCGCCTCGTCCACCTTGCGCCTATAAGGCGATCGTGATCGTGATCGTAATCGTGGCCTCGGATGAGCGGGTGACTCAGACCTTCGTCTTGTGTGCTGCCGCCTCGAACTGTGTCTTCCTTCCCTTTCCTCCCCACGTCTTCGCTTATGTCGGCGATGATCGTCATGGTCGTCGTGATGATGGTGCTTTCTGTGCTTTCGATCCTTCTCCACTTTCACATCACCACCAGCGGCTTTCAGTAGCTGTCGTCTTTTGACTGGGTCGTTCATCATCGCCTCATAAGCCGCTTGTTCCTGCCTTTTAATAGCCAGCATCGGGTCCTCTCGGATCTTTGAAGCTGTATCTTTCAGAGTGTTCGCATGCTGTATAGCCATAAACGAGTCCTCGGCTGCTGACTTCTCCAGCTTCTTGTGCTCAGTGCCCTTGATCAAGCCATCGATGCGTCTCTTTCCCAGTAGATAACCCTCCATCTCCTCCGTAGTCCCAGCCTGACCGCTGGCTGGGCCAGAATACATCCATTCGACACGGTTCAAGCGCTTTTTGCCTCCTGCAGCCTCTTGCATCTGTTGCAGTTCCTGTATTTGTCGCTCCTCCTCCCTCTCCTTCTTCATCTGCTCTATGCGCTTGCGCTCCTCGAGTGCTTTGTTCTCTTCCTCCCATACCCTCCGCTGGTTGCTCATGAGCACCGGATGCCATGATTTCTTCAAGTTCAGGTCTCCTCCCATCTTGTCAGAAGTGGCCTTCGGGTTCTTGCCAAGGGGCCTTGTGAAAGGTGAAGAAAAAGACTTCCTAGCTTATGCGAAGAATATCTGCCGTAGGTTTGGGCCAAGTCCAGTGATTGACATATACCTACGACCAGAAATCGGATGTGAGTGTAGAGTTGATAGGTGCTGTTGACGAATAACTTACTCTTCCAGGTTCGCCGTCACCTAATAATGGCATGTAAAGCCACGCTAGTGAATCTGCGCTATACCCACTTCGTAGCTTAATCGATAACCCACTTGAAGATGCTCACAGTAGGTAACAACTCATCATTTACGCGCAGTTCCTCAGTACCACTCCTACCTTGTTGTCCTTCAAACCTCTTTAACGTGAAGCGCTTTGGATCACCTAAGTCATGTCGGATGATGATGATTTTATGCAAGATTCGGATCCAGATCAGTAAAGCTCCGAACTTCATCTGCCACTTCGAATCACTCATGCTTACGGTAGCTCAGGTATGATTTCGAATATGAGGACGACGATGAGGAGGAGAGCGGGGACGTGAACATTGAAAACAAGTATTACAATGCAAAGCAGATGAAGGCCGACAACCCAGAAGATGCTATAGAAGAGTTCCTAGCAGTGCCGGCTTTGGAAGAACAGAAAGGGGATTGGTGAGGCGCAAAGCTGTTGACGACGGTCACGGTGGTTGACATGCCAGTTGTTAGGGGGTTTAAAGGCTTAAAGCAAGCAATAAAGCTCGAATTCAAGCTTGGCCGATACGACAAGGTCCGGAGGACTCGCCGTTGTAGCTTCTATGACTGACAGCTTCCCGCAGGCCATCGAGCACTACCGGGAGCTTCTGACCTACGTTAAATCCGCCGTTACACGCAATTACTCCGAGAAATCCATAAACAATATGCTGGATTATATCGAGAAGGGGTCCGACGACGAACGTGCCTATCACTGCATGGAGAATTTCTATTCACAGACGCTGGAATCCTTCCAAAGCACCCATAACGAACGGTTATGGCTGAAGACCAACATCAAGCTGGCTCGATTATGGCTTGACAGGAAAGAATACGGACAGCTGAGCAGACAAGTTCGCGAATTACACAAGGCTTGTCAGAGGGAAGACGGATCAGACGATCCTAGCAAAGGAACATACTCTCTCGAAATATACGCTCTTGAGATTCAGATGTACGCAGATACGAGGAACAACAAAAGGCTAAAAGTGAGGTGTATCGACATCGAGGGGTTGGCTCAGGCTAACTATCTGACCGTAGGCTTTATACCAGCAAGCGCTCAAGGTCAGGTCCGCGGTGCCTCATCCTAAAATCATGGGCATTATCCGCGAGTGTGGCGGCAAGATGCACATGAGCGAAGGTAAGTGTTGAAGTCGTTATCGTCGGTCCTTGGCTGACTCAGGATGTAGAGAACTGGAAAGAAGCCCAGAGTGACTTTTTCGAATCGTTCAGAAACTATGATGAAGCGGGCTCGTTACAGCGGATACAGGTCTTGAAATACTTGGTCCTGACTACGATGCTCATGAAGTCCGATATCAACCCCTTCGACTCCCAAGAAACAAAGCCATACAAGAACGACCCTCGGGTATCGGCCATGACCGACTTGGTTGACGCATATCAGCGCGACGACATTCAGAAGTATGAGTCCGTGCTGCAGAAAAACAAAGACGTCCTGGAGGACCCGTTCATCGCCGAGAACATCGACGAAGTCACCAGGAATATGCGAACGAAGGGCGTGCTGAAACTCATCGCGCCCTACACGCGGTTTACGCTTGCCTTTGTCGCCAAACAGCTCAAAATTTCCATCCCCGAGGTCCAGGATATCATTGGTTTCCTCATCGTTGCCCAGATGCTCAAAGGCAAGATCGACCAGGAGACGGGGACGGTCGAGATGGAGAGCGATAGCGACACCGATCGGACACGGTCGATGCAGAATTGGAGCTCAGCAATCGGCTCATTGTGGGCGACGATCCTCAACGAGGGCGAAGGTTTTCGGGCGGACGAATCCTCCCACTTAGGGGCAGGCGGTGCCGGTCAAAGTCTCCAGTCGATGCTTGGCGACTCTGCCAATTTTCTGCACGGCGGAAGAGGGATGAAAAGTGGGATGAAGGGGAAAGGTCTTTCGGGACGAGCGGCGTCGATTGGGTTCAGATAAGCAGCAGCCACCCCCGGCTGCAGAAGTGGTCCGAGCTGTGGAGGCCATCCGGATGAAGTACCTACCTGTATCTATGTTGCGCTACGGACGTCGACTTGGCGGAGCTAGCGGTAGGTTCAGGAACCTGTCTGTGAGCACGGAAGAGATGGATCAATCAGGAAAACGAAAAGACTGCCAGCATCGTCTGCAACACCGTTCGCGATATCCATGCTCTAACGCCAACCGGGGTTTTTTTCGGTAAGAGGAGCTCAAACGGTTGAGAGAACGTGGAAAGCAGAGAGCAAAGCAAAGCTGGCGCACAGGCCCTTGAAGCACACCCAATTGGGGGTTGGTTCCGGGTAGTCGCTGCAAGTCCAGTTGACGATTCTAACTAGGGAGGTACAAGCAGCGTACCCGGTAGGTTATGGGTACTACCCCTTGAACACGGTCCGACTGGCGTACAGTCTGCACTACCTTACCTTACGTCTATCTGTACCTACCTTACTTACAGTATCTCAAGCCATCATCGTTCGAATGTCCGGGATGCTATTGCTTGGATGCTCGTGCACTGCACAAGTTTGGCAGGTGGGCGGCCTGGGAATATCCCCACACGGCACATGAAGGGGTACATGGACACATAGCGTACATGCATGTCAACTAATGTACGACGGGTGGCTAGGTCGAGGTCATTATCATTGCTGCTTTGCTGTACATTGCGGGACCGAGTACGAGTATCCGCACCAACAAGGAAGGGGAATGGGAAAGTTGAATCATCAAAGCCATGATAACGGTCCACAGACACAGGGACGGCAGTTGAATGTTGCACAATAATCAAACCCTTGATGCTGTGAGTAGAAGTGGATGAGGAAGTGGATGAGGAAGAGGATGAGGAAGAGGAAGAGGAATAGTTAGAGGAGGAGGAGGAGGAGCAGGAGGAGAAAGAAGACAAACAGGAAGGTTTCGTCTCATGCCGCTCCCGAAGCCAACCTACCTTAATGATGATACCAGGTAAGGTAACCTTGATGATTAAGATACGTTAGTTGGTATAAATTAAGATAAGATACCTTACCTATACATTAAGGTATTAGCCTCCCTTTAGGCGAAGGGCTCTTACCTGAATTAGGTAAGTTAGTGCCGGCTCGTGTCTTCGAGGTTCAGGTTGACTCTCGTTCGATCTCGCTCTCATTGTGATATCACAATACCTACCTTATTGATTATTGATTATTGTCGTAAGTTAGCTAAGGTAATTTAGTACAGTAACTTCGCCTCCGCGCACTGCCACCACCGCCGCCGCGCTGCTAATGCTAATGCTAATGCTAATGCTAATGCTGATGCTGACGCTGACGCTGACTTGATGCCCATGCCCGCTGCTTTCCAGCCCACGTCAAAGACCAGCATTGTTGTTTGTCGTTGTCGAGAACCATGTTTATGGGGACCTCGTCTTGATGAATACCTTACCTCACTACTAACCCTACCTACAGTACCTGGTACCTCACCTCTGGCTGCATGATTGCATGCAAGACCAAATAGCACGGCAGACAGGCCTCTCATGCTTCATCCAGATTGATCGCCAAGGATTAATCGATCCCCTGCCGCCCGAACAGACCAGACAGACCAAGGCGCGCCATACTGCAACTTACAGTGCTCATACATTCGGTACACAGACAGTACAGTACCTGCCTACATACGACCAAGGAGTACATACGCCGTACATGTAGGATGATGTATGCACTCAAGCATTAAATATTGAGCATTCAGCGTCCAGCATCAAGCATCCAGCATCCAGCATCCAGCATCCGGCACGCATGAAGAAAAACTCCCACGCTGGCCATTCAAATCCTCAGCAAAACAAAACTCGTGCGCCAGGCCTACAACTACAACGTACATACATTGCATTGCACTCACATCCCGGACTTACCAATATTCGACAATCAAACATACCTAGGTAAGTAGGTATTTGTACCTCGAGATTTGTCGTTCATCACTTCATCATCCAGGGTGCTCCCCACCATCTACACGATCCCATCCACACCCACACGCCGACTTGGACAAGACAGAGCCGCATACTGTCCACGACGTCAGTGTAAACATCGAGCAAGGAAAAAGCTGTCAAGAACCGAGGTCCAACCTTCTCAGATCCGTATCTCCATACCTTATATATATTGGGAACTGTTTCGGTTCCAGGTCTTCGTCTTGACGACATACATAGCGGTTTGCAAACATTTCCGGCTCCATGCACGACTGTTCTCGGCAACCTACCGTACACTACCACCTTGACAATTCGACCATTTGATCGAGCGATTGGCTTACTGACGATCAAGACTATTGACCGTATCAGAGATATCATTTCATTTTTCCCACTCCTCGTTCATCGGCCGACAATCATCTTTCACCAGTCTGGACGGCATTGGAAGCTTCTGCAATATCCTGAGGGGGCTCAAGTCTGTTGCACCCTGCTCAGCGATCTACTAGGCTCTCTGGAGAAGAATTCCAAGCGATGAATGCTCAAGACGCCGCATTGGCCCACTACGATACGGTTCACCGGTTTGCGCGTCACCACAACGCCTTATCGCATATCCTGGATCCCCCTCGTTCGAACGGCTTCAACTTCACTGGTTTTGGTAGCATCCGAGCAGGTACAAGCAACCTCACATCAACCGCCGGACCGCAAAGGTCAAACGGCAGGATGGCGTCAAGGCACTCCGAAGAAGAGATGGCGAATTTGCAGAAGCTCTCAAATGAATATCAACCGACAGTTGAAGTAACCTTATATCAAAATCTTTTCAACCGAATGACTCTAACCGCCATCGTAGGGAGATCTGGTAGGGAAGCGGGAGTCAAGTAACGCAATAACCGCGGAGTATGCACATGCAGATCCTGTGTATGTGCAGAAAACAATCGTAAGGTGTACAGTCCAACTCTTGAATGGACTGTGTACTGATGTGGCCCGAGTCAGGCTCTCCCGCAGAAGTACTCCCATTACCGGACCGTGAAGGGTGACGGGAATTGCGGTTGGCGAGGTAAGTACTTTCACTTACGCAGAGCCCAAGAGAATATGGACTGCTGAACAGCATTCAAGCTATTGCGTTTTGCTACTTTGAAACTCTTTTGCGCCTTGGAGACAGGAACAGAATCATCGCGGAGGAAACCAGACTCAAATCGCTGAACAACCTCTTGAACTCCCTTGGTTTCCAGGAGCATCTCTACGAGGATTTTGTCGAGACCACCCTGGATCTATTACGACAGATCTCGGCCTCGATTCCGGTCCAAGACGATGGCGCAGCCCTCTTGGCCGCCTTCAATGAACCCGAAATCTCAAATGGAATCATCACACACTTTAGGGTAGGTAGGAACCTTCCGGAAGCTGTGCCTGCATCCTCCACGGCTCTTCGAAAGACCCTATATGCGTTGACACAGCCGAGTATTGACCACGTTCTCTAGCTACTCACAAGCGCCTTCATGAAGTCGAATGCAGATGCCTATCAACCTTTCCTGCCCGACTGCTCGATTGAGCAGTATTGCGCCAGTCAAATCGAACCTTATCAGGTAGAAATCGAGCATATCGGCATGAACGCTTTGATCGACGCGTTGATCAAGCCGGCCGGCTTTGCTGTTGACATAGTCTACCTGGACCGAAGTGCCGGTCATGAGGCTAATACGATTCGCTTCGAACTGCAAGCTCCGGACGGACTACCCCTTTTCCCGGATGCTCCTACCATGAGACTACTCTATCGACCGTAAGGAACTTGACAGTACTTCCTGGTAACCGCAGGCTAACAATAGTAGTGGCCATTATGATATTCTCTACAAGATTGAGGACGTTGCGGAGATGATGGCTGCGGCTCACAGCACTCCGCATATCGCTCTGGTACCCTCTTTGACTTCGTACAATCCCTTCGAAGCTACTCCGATGTTCCAACACGACATGCTCGCCTGGGCGGACGTCCCAGGCATGTCCTTAGTTTCTCCGCATATGGCGGACAGTGGGTTTCCCTCTCACCTACAGAGTCCTCGTGGGTTGCGCGACACTCCGATGAGTGCGGGCATGGCACCAGTATCTCCCGCTCCACAGCCCTTTCCACCGTCAGTCTTACCTGTGCGTTCCGTGCCTCTGGAACGTCGCGAGAGTAGCTTCAGGCCTTCGAAGTATGAGTTTGAAGTCGCTCCGGCGCCGAGTAGGCCGTTTCAGACCTCTGCCTTTGAGAAGTAAGCCCTCCATCGAGCACGGTCGGTAGAACATTCTGACACTAACGTGCAGTTCACCGTACAACTCATTGCACTTCATGAGCGAAGAGTTCCAGCCGGAGATATGGACGCCCGGATCAGAATCCAAGAGCTCCCGCAGCCACGATCACAGCAGGCATCGATCGCGGCAGTGAGTCCAATCTCTGCTCTAGGATCGATTACCAGAGCATCACCGACACTTTTGCTACCGGATTTGGCTCCCTGTTCCGACTGGCGGCCTGCACCGATTTTCCATGACTCCCACCCCCCAACATCTCAAACAACTCACCTCAACAACTTCCAATCTCTTGTATAATGCATTCACAAATCTGGAGGGAGCGATTTGATGTCCTTCTAGCGTGACGGCAAATTGAAATTCGTGGGGCCAGCTGTACTTGCTTCCTTGCTCTTTTCCCATTCATTGCGTCGTTGGCTCTTTGCTCTCGTCTGCATATGGCGGAGCCCTTGATCACTTCAGCTTACATGAGCGGCTTCTTCATTTGAGTGGCTTCTGCGGTCTACATAGGAGTGGGAAAATTCTAATGTCAAGTTGATCACGTCGTGAGCGATTCTGGACATCGTGGCTATTTGGCAGGCGGATTTGCATATGACCGTGAACATGGGATGGTGAAGACAGACTGGAAGGATGACTCGGACGGATCAGAGGAATCATATATCCATTGTTCTCAGGAGCTGCGCGACTCTGAGGGTATCGGTGTGCAGTGAAACACCTCAGACCTGTAACTTCCAAGCGTGTGTCAGCATACAAGTCGAAGTACATGGACGCAGCGAGATCGTATTTCCTAGCCACACGTCTCCGGAACAGTCCCAATTCCATTTTCTGCGAACAGCGTATATACAACCCCATATCTATCCACACATCCTCCTCTCTCCCTCCCCAACCAGCACGACAATCACCCCACCCCACCCCACGAGTGCGTCTCCGCCCCTCTAACGCTTATCCGCCGGCTTCGCCGTCTTCGACGCCGGGTTCCGCGGGTCGTTCTTGAATTCGTCGCCTAGAAAGGCAGAAGGCCATCAGCACCACCATCCCATACCAATCCAATCCCATCGCTTCCTTCGCTGCACACTCCCGCCACTTCTTCGACATCAATCAAAAGCAACAAGCATGACATTTCAGAAGTACAGCGTTGGTCTCGTAGCAGTACGAAATAGACAGAAAAGGACCGACACAACACGTACTATCCATCAAAACGTGCGCAAACGAATTGATGCCGTACGCGATAACGAGGCCTAGATCCCCCCGCGCAGCACCACATCAGCATCTTCTCTCCCTTCTCCTGCTTCTTCCTTCTTCCCTCCGCTCTTTTCCGCTCCCGCGTCCGCGCAGCAGTGGTCATCACCACGTCCGTCGGATCGACGCCTCGACGGCGCGGAATCGAGATGGGGCCAGCGGAGGGAGGTCAGTGTGGGAGGGGGAGGGGAACGTTACCGGCGATGAGGAAAGGGGCTCCTGGCCGTGCTGGTTGTTGGGATTGGTGTGTTAGTTGAGTGTTCTGCGGGATAAGGGGGGGGGGGGTTGGAGGAGGGACGGAGGAGAGAGACGTACCGACTGGCGCGGGGAACTTCTTGGGTAGGAGCGACATTGTGGCTTGAGCGACGGGTGAGAACTCGGGAGCGCTGGATTCTGGATTCTGGGTTTTTGGTGCTTCGTCGGTGGAGGGGGTGATGTGGGTTGGGTTGGTGAGAGGGAAGAGGTTCGGGTTGGGCAAGACGGATTTGTATACAGTGCGGTGCTGGTTTAGCGAGGATGGGACGCCGCTTTGTACTGTACTGCACCTGGGTGGAAAGGTAAGGTAGACCTTCACCCTCACCTTGGATCCAGAACAACTCGCGAACACGAACTCGGTCAACTCCAAGTCAACGAAAGACAGTTTCGCGACGGGCAAATAATCGTCGAAGACAGAAGCAACCATGACATCCCCCCTTCACAGCAGCGTCACCACCCTCCAATCCTCCCTCCACCTCCTCACCTCCTCCATCTCCATCCTCGACTCCAGCGTCTCCGATTTCCCGCGCTTGGCCAAGGTCTTGCAAACTACACGCGTAAACACCCCACGTCTCTTCCCATCTTCCTCTCCCCTTGTCCTCTCCGCTAAACCCTCCCCCAACCTCCACCCGTCCCCACCTCCCCCTTCCACCCAACCGCTAACTCACCCCCCCTCACCCACCCAGCACTTCGAGCTCCTCCCCGAACCAACCCTACACGCCGCCCAAGCGACGCTCGCCTCGGAAATCGCACCGCAAATCGACTTCCTCCTGACGCGCGTCGCGACGCATCTGGACCGGCTGGAGCGGCGTGCGGAGGCGCTGAAGGCGAAGGCCGAGCTGCAGGAGGGAAGACTGCAGGGGCCGACGGAGGACGCTGACGACAGGGGACGGGGAGGGAAGAGCGGCGGAGATGGAAGGAAGGGAGGGGGTGGCTTGGAGGAGTTGAGGGTTAGGTCGATGAGGCAGCGGAAGGAGAGGTTGAGTTATGCGGTCGAGAGGTTGACGTTGCAGGCGCAGCAGCGGGAGAGGCAGTTGCGGATGAGTGTTGCGAGGGGAGAGGGGGGGGCTTGAGGATCAGAACTATGTCTCATACCTACACCCTCCCTTCCTGTTCTATCTCCATACACCTCAAACTGAATGGCTGAATGACTTTGAAGCCGAGCTAACACACATCATAAACTCTGGTTGCACTCAAGATCGCAGCTAGCTTCTTTGCTGCACTATTGTTGAGCTACACTACCATTAGGCTAAGCTAGGAGCTGCAAACATCCTGCTTGATTGTGGAATGACTGCAGAATTGTTGGTATGCGCCTTGACGTACCGCGACACATTTACCACTTCTGACCGTATTGGCGTAAGACAGAAGGATGTAGTTGAGTCACAGTTTCCGACAGTGAACGTACTCTCCTCTAGATTGGGCAGTCAACTGGACAGAACTCCTAGTGATCCATAACCAAAGAGGTGGAGCTTCGGGGGACGCCGCCGTGGCGTTGCGCAATCACTCGCTGATGTGGATTGAACATTGGGACGACCAGGCGTCAATCAATCAATCAATCAATCAATCAATCAATCAATGAATGATGGAGGCTAGAGCTATCATATGAGCCTTCTGTGTTGTAGAAACAGCTGTAGGTCTTGCAAGACCAGTTGGCCAGCATTCTGAATCCAAGGGAACGATAGGGTATCTTGAGTACTTAAAATCACGTGATATGCTCTCACTAAGAGTTTGGCGCAGTCATTAACTCTGTTCTACTCGCATCTTAAATCAACAATAACGCAACCTTCTATTATGACCCGGGGCTGAGAGCAATACAGTAGATAGCACCTTCCTCCTATGTGCGCGACGTAACACCTTCCGTCTTACCTTCTCCGGTTTCAGGCTCGGCGGCAACATAAAGATACTTCCTACCCCTCTTACTTCCAGTCGATATGGCCGCACTTCGAGCAAAGCTAAGCGCTCTAGAACATCTGCGGCAACCTGCACTGACAGAAGACCAAGGCGAGTCCTTCACAACGTCGTTAGCAGCCTATGTTGACCGATCATTCCTAGGGAAGCGGCCTCAAGGTATTTTGGAAGAACGAGTACAGCCATCGTATCGCACAAGCGCACGGCTACAAGAGGTACAACGCTGCCAAGAGCAGACAGTCGATGAGGGCAGGAATACAGAATCAAAGACTAGCAACGCAGCCAAACAGGCATGTTACTCCTCTCCTCTTATGCTGCGAAGCTAACTTCGGCAAGGCTCCACAGAGTCTGCCATCTCCTCAAGCCAAGGATCGAAAACGAAAACGAACGCAAGAACCCGAAGGTCCTGCCATACGCGATCCATCCAAGCCAGTTCAGAAGGGACCTCGAACCACTGTCGTAAGCTCGGTGGTTGTGGGTACATTGTGCCAGGAGGCTACGAGTGGCGTCACCGATAACAAAGTCGATCCAATCGACTATTGGAGAAGGAAAGGACACTGGCCTGAAGTATATTTTAAACAAGACGATAAGACTAGGAAGGATTTCAGGGACGATTTCAAGGACGATTCCGAGTTAGACCCCTGGTACGAAACATACTCGACACCAAACGAGGGCATGAACCACCTACTCGCAAGAAAGAAGTTGTCATCCTCTGACGCACCTACCACACCTAGCGATCAAAAGCCTAGGGAAGTCAAAAGTACCCCGTATGCACGTCCGAGCTATGAGACTGTACTTGCGACCAAGGGCAGCTTTATGGACGAAGGCGACTTAGGTATCACAGATACAAGCAAGAGCTTCTGCCGAACTTTACTGGAGAAAGACCAGGCGGTCCCTCCGGACTCGTTATTCCGCGATGATCTCTTCGACAATACTTGCCGAAAGATACGAGACAGAAACGAGACTATGGTCATTCGGGATATCGCTTTACTAATTGTCCCTTCTGCGCAAACCCTGGCTACATACGGTGCCACGCATCTCAAGCATTTGACGGAAAGTGTCAATGAAGGCTGGAACAGCGCTATATCTTTCTACGGTTCTCGTCCGCAACCTGATTATTCTGTGGGGTTCGGACGATCTGCGTTCACAGATGATCAACTCGACAAGCTTAAGCCGTTCGTGGGCGAGATTGACACTTTTGCTTCCTACTTCATGGCCACGTGGCGCATGTACTTCCCGTTTCTCACATGCGAAGTGAAGTGCGGTACTGCAGCACTTGACATCGCCGACCGACAGAACGCTCACAGTATGACTCTTGCCGTGAGGGGTGTCGTTGAGCTCTTCCGACTTGTCAAGCGGGAAAACGAGCTACACCGAGAGATCCTTGCATTCTCAATCTCACACAACCACCGGGCAGTGAGGATCTATGGTCATTATCCTGTGATCAATGGAAATGAGACTACGTTCTACCGCCACCCTATCCGCACGTTTGACTTCACGGAATTGGATGGCAGAGACAAGTGGACTGCATACAGGTTTACCAAGAACGTCTACAACATATGGATACCGATGCACCTCAGTAGAATCTGTTCAGTTGTTGATGAGTTGCCGCTGAATATCAATTTTGAGGTCTCCGAACTGCCGGCTTCAGAGGTATCCGGGCTTTCGCAAGTGTTTGAAGATCAGAGTCTCCCACAAGCATCAAACCCGGCTATATCATCTCAGGCAAGAAACAACCACAGCCAGTCAAGCCTCGCTGGTTCGCATCATATCACTCCGGACACATCTTTATCTCAAGGAACCCAAGGCGGAGCATTCAAGATGCCAAAGAAGAGACGTACCGCAGAGTGACAACAGCGAGAAAAAGAGAAAGTACGGCGGCCTCTGGCAGAGCGTCCCTCGCTTCGTCGCGCCTTACTCCACCGGCTCAAACCTCAACAACTAAGGAGCTGAGGAGTAAAGTTTTCTTGCGATCCTATCTGTGATATTAGCCCTGTATCAAACAACACTAACTATGAGTTGACTTGCCTTTTCAAGCAGCCTAAATTTTTCCTTTGGTTGATGGAATTCTTTCAAGTATTGGCGCAGCTGATCACGGGTGTTACAAACCCCATCATGGAGGCCACTAATGAAAGCTGGTCGATACCGACGTCAATGATGTTGCCAGCAATAAGAGCATGTTCTGGATCAGCATCAATGGTCGTCTCCACTCAAGATCCTAAGAAGGAGCCGAGCACTACAGAAAGCCTTACGATTTTCTCTGCCCTATCAGCGTTGTTATAAGCATTGCTCTCGCTCTGTGCGATGTGTTCAGTATCCTTCTAGAGAAATCAAAACAGCATTCATCGCAGGTTCCCTTTTGTTTCGATATAACATAGGGAAAAGGAACATAGGAGCAGATACGACATAGGTAGCTCATCAAGGTCATGCGTTGTCCTAAACCACTCACAAGCTTCATATCTCTATCCGGGGAATGGTAGTGTCATTCTGGTGGATGTCTTCCTCAAAGTAACTGGATTCATGGGTATAAGTTGATTGCCTATGTACGTTGCAGTTCCATAGTCGTGGACAACATGCATCAGAATAGATGTGAAGTGGCGGTTCTGTGATCACAAGTGGCGCGAGGGTGGCGCTTGGCAGGGTAGGCGAGAAAGGTAGGGGATGAGAGCGATGAAGACTTGCGTAGGGAAGAAGGAGTCCATTGTCCGAAGCTTGTTGACAGAAGTGCTCAAGTATCTGTCCCTACTAGACTTCAAGCGGCGCCACTGCACGGACCGGAAAAGCTCAAGACCGTGTTTTCTCGAATACGATACGATACGGTGCGAAACACAACCCACCCCGTCTAAGCCCATCCTGCCGATGAAACAGAATACGGTACTTCGTCATCCATTAGGCCTTCCCATTCTCCACCACCGCCGCCTTGCCCACCGTGCCCCTCACCCCTCCCTTCCCCCCGACCTCCCTGGCCGTAACCTGCACGCTCAGATCCCCACCCACGTTGACCGTGACCTCGACCTTGCCGCCCTTTTTCACGCCCTTGACGGCCGCTTCCGCCAAGACCGTGCCCACCTTCCACACCTTCTCGCGGACATCCTCTTCCTCGTCGTCGTCATCGTCACCATCGATATCCGAATCCCCATCCGCATTTCCATTCGCCTTCGGCTTGGCGGCCGGTTTCGAGACCTTGATGTCCCGCACGCCCTCGCAGATCTTAACCAGGACGTCGCCGCCGTCCTTGGGAGTTGCGAACTGGCTGGTGCGGCGCGAAGGGACGGGCGTTTCGGCTTCGACGAGGGGTCGGAAGATGCCACGGTCTTCGGAGTCGGAGACGACGAGGACGCCGATGGCGTGGCGGAGGTGCGGCGTCACGGTCACCATCGGGTGCGTGGATTGCTCGATGTCTTCCTTGTCGAACTCTTGGATCAGCGAGGCTTGGATGGCGGCGCCGCGGGCGGAAAGATCGGAGGGGTTGATGGCTGTGGGGGCGGTGGAGGGGGAGAGGATGGTCGTGGTGGGTGCGAAGAGGGATTGCAGGAGGCGTGCGATCTTCGGGGTGTGGGAGGTGCCGCCGGACATTATGACCTAGGGTTGAGTTTGTCAGACGTGGTTGTAAGGTTCGGATAGCGGGTGTGTACTTCGTCAATGTCCAGGACGTCGAGGTCCGCCTTTTTCACAGCTCCCTCGATCAACCGCGTGAAGCCGGAGAAGACCTTACCGGCCAACAGCTCATATCTGGTGCGATTGATCGTCGAGCTGAAATCTACACCGTCCGCTAGACTTTCGATGCTCAGGACTGCGCTTCCACCTAAGCTCAAAGCCTTCTTCGTCGCCTCTGCCTCCAACTTCAGCTTCGCTAAACTTCTTGGGGTTTGCCGCGGGTCGGTTTTGTTCTTTTTCATAAACTCCTTTGCGAAGTGATCGACAAGCACTTCATCCAATTGCACGCCGCCAAGCTCATAGTCGTGGGCCGTTGCGAGGATACTGTACATGCCACCTCTCGACGCGATGACCGCTACATCGGACCGTGTGCCACCAAGATCCGCGACGACAACGATCTTGTCTGCGATCTTGGCTTCCGACCGTGCGTCGTACGCCAGTAGAGCTGAAACGGGCTCATGGATGAACTGGAGGATTTCGATGTTGGCGTCTTGCGCCGCTCTCGTTAGAGCTTCTCGTTGTGGGTCGGAATAGTTGGTTGGTACGGTGATGACTGCCGCGTTGATTTTCTTGCCAAGGAAGTCGGATGCTGACGAGGCTAGACGGCGAAGGTGGCGCGTGGTGATTTCTGAGACCGTAACCAGGTTCTGCGAGTCAGACTCGGTGTCTTGTATTGAGAAGGCAACGATGTTGTTGTGCTCTGAAGGATGTGCGGAGGCGTGGCACGGTGTTGGATCTATCGATTTGAAGCTGCCATGTCGATATTCAGCTTTGCACTCGATATAAGCAAAGGTTCGAGCACTCACTCTTGGCCCAGGTAGTCTCGAAAGTAGGCTACGGTGTTCTTGCTATTGCGTACAAGCTGTGCCTTCGCCTGTGTGCCATGATATTCCTCCCCCTCGATATAGGACAATATTGACGGGATATGGCGGTCTGTATATACGACTCAGCTTGACAGTATGCGGGAAGGTATGGACGAATTCTTCTGGCTGACCTCCTTCTTCGTTGGCAATGACTTCTGCTTTGCCTTCCTATAAGCATCGCGCAAGTCAGCGAGACGTTTGATCTTTCCCTTCGCCGTGATTGAAGCCCATGAGCGTACCCCGGATGTGTATGCGATCGAGCTGTTGGAATTCCCAAATGATATTCCAATCGCATGCCGCTCTGTCGGCGGTGTTGCAACACCGTTACTCTCGATCTCGTCTTCACTCATCTTGAGCTTTCGGTATTGGTATCTCAGATATATATCACCGGAACATAACTTCTGTGGTGGATCAAGAGCTCTTGGTGGTTGAGGAACCCAGAATTTTTCTTAGCGCGAAATGCGGAACATCCTTGCACTGTAGGGCTGATCGTCATAACGCTCTCGAGAGTTACAACCACGATATTCAACAATGGACCGTAGCAACTCCTGACACACAATCACGATTCCAATGGCGACACAGCTTGTACTACCTGGCGAAGAAATTCCTTCCGACCTCCTTCCAACATCACCCAATCCATCATTACCTCTAAAACTAGGACCCGGCCTCCGACACATCCCCCCATCAACCATCACCCCCACCATCGCCGGCTCTCTTCGCATCGACAACCGCAAGAACGCCATTTGGGTTGAAAGCAACGGGGGCCGCGTAAGTAAACACCGCGCTACTCTACCCTACCCATCCACTCGCTCGCAAGGCTAATTCTTCGCCAGTACATACCGCAAACCGGCGACCTAGTCATCGCAACCGTCCACCACTCCAGCACGGACGTCTACCACTGTTCAATCACACCGTACACCGCCTACGCACAATTACCCCAGTTGGCATTCGAGGGCGCCACGAAGAAGACGCGGCCGCAATTGTCGGCTGGAAGCTTGATCTACGCGCGCGTTTCGCTGGCTTCGAAACATCTCGATCCGGAGCTGGAATGTTTAAATCCTTCGACGGGAAAGGCGGATGGCATGGGGGAATTGAAGGGTGGGATGGTGTTTGATATCTCTGTGGGCATGGCGAGGAGGTTGTTGATGCCGAAGCCGGGTGAGCAGGGTAGGGTTGTGGTGCTGGAAGAGATGGGGGAGAAGCTGCCGTTCGAGGTGGCAGTGGGGAGGAATGGGAAGATTTGGATTGATAGCAAAGGCGTTAGGGAGACCATATTGGTGGGTAGGGCGGTGTTAGAGACGGATAGGGGCTGCTTGAGTGTCGAGGAGCAAAGAAAGTTGGTCAGAGGGTTGCTGAAGAGTTCGTAAGAGGACGGTTTACTATGAAGCTGAAAGTTACATGAGCAACCGTGGCTCGAAACATGAATCAAAAGGAGTGGGAGTACTGTGAGAGACCTCCTGGCAATCCTCCCTGGATTGATGAAAGAGTAGTGCTCTTCATGAACAGAGGCTCTACGGGACTCTCCTCATGACCTTCGACGACGCTCTTTCGAATATTCCGGACGGCAGCTGCGCAAACAACTAGACTCACTATCCAACTTAGATGCACGTTAGCTTTGATTTTCCACGATACAGTCAATGAGTGTGATCTGAACATGGGATCTTACTGCGAGGATATGAGAAACCATCGTTACCATATTTCCACTCAACGAAATCCAAGAAGGATCGGAGGTTGAGACGCCTGCTGTATGGAGTCGAGCGAGCCTGGGTTCCCCTTGCAATCTCCATGACCATAACTCAGCGCACCTATGGTTACTCTGATATGAATAGCCCATCGATTACGAGATCATACGGCCGTGGCGTCATCAGATCTCGTCGGAGTCTCGGACCAATAGCTGCGTCATCCATGATATCAATTCTCTCCCGATCGGGTTGCCCTGGCGTTCCTGCTACCCTCCCACAATCTTGGCCAACAAGATCCAAGACTTTGATTCCGCGAATCCATCTAAGCTCTCTCATCCCCGTCGCCGACGCGAGTGTGCCTCCCTTATTCAGCCAAACTTCCGGAGCGTCATGGCGCATGACGATATGAAGCTTCGTCAAGAACGGACAGTTCTGAAGCTTGACGAATACTTCTCTAGCGAGAGCGCTGGAAAATACGAAACTGAGCTCACCGAGATAATGGTACCGCTTTCCGATTGCGTCAAGAAAGGATTGCAGAGTTCGAACACTGTGGAAGACGAAATTGTTGAAGCGGTAGAATATGTGGGTCCCTTCAGTTGTGATTTGACGGCTTACCAACAAGAGTGACAGAACGGATTCTGGAACAGGCAGAAATTGTGTGATTCCAGTAAATGGGTCCACACATCTCAAGGTGTCGCTTTTGTCGCCTGTCCATTGTCCATAGCCAGGAAACCAGACATGCTTCCCGAGCAAGCAATTCTTGTAATGCTTATTGACAAAGCTCGTATCGGAGGCCGGAGTCGGTTTAATCTGACCAGGAAGGATAAGATGATATCGATAGATCTTATCACGCAACTCCGGAGGAAGTTTCATGAATGGGAAACCTTTGGTCCTGGATTCACCCATGTTTGAGCCTGTGGACTTTCACTCCGCTTCAGCAAGAACTTCCGCTGAATCCTGCGATGACGAGGTACTTGTCAGCATGGTTGCAGAAGACTCAAAGAATGGATAGGAATGTGGATTCTGGGTGGATCAGCCCCGACGTACTGTGAGTAGAATGCCCGAGATGTGTGGTGAAGACGGCAAATATTCAAGCCGCAGTGATGCTGACCATGACCACAGCAAAGTTTTGTGAAAAACGAAAGAATCGGACAGAGCCTACCCTCTCACTTTCAAAGAAAGTTCTGCGCACGCTTGAGTATTATCCAACGAATGACACTGGAAAGAGGTTCCAGATGTCGTCGATCTTTATGACCAAACTCACGCAGAAGAAGCCTGCGCCTGAGATCCGACGTTGCCAATAGGGAAGAAAGTTATCTGTGCTAGTGGTGCTGGTATCGAGAGCGCTCCTCAGGACACAGAAATGTACGAAATGTGTTACTCAAGAACCTATAACCGAAAATAGGATCAGTTCATTTCAACCTTGCGTGAATCCACCTCAGCCTGCAGTGGTTAGTGGGTCTGAGTTCAAAGATGAATTTAAGGAGAGTTTTGTTCTTACCAGTCAGATGGCAACCTCACTATGCCCTCGTAACGAGCAAACCGCTCAGGCTCTCTCCTTCAAACCTCGTGAGGAACTTACCTTCGTACTCACACCCTGAAGCGCGCCTCGGCAGGATATAAGTCTAGCAGGGACGCTCAATCAGATGATTCAGCTTTCAGACCCAGGATAGTAGTCTCACCTGTAGAAAGGACGCTTGAGTTGAGCTTACGAGACGACGTAAGTCAAGAAATCAGGCCATGACAATGATAGATGGTCAAGAAGAGTTGATGTGTTGTTTGGGAGTCTTGACCTGGCTTTTATTCACCGATGTGACTACAGGGCATGATTAACTGAAAAGGGGATAGGTCCCTTAGGTAGTTTGTGGAAGCTACTAAGACGGAAGCCCTAGCCTACTCGCCACCGACTCCTTTATCACCCAACTCTCCTCTTCCCTTCCATATGACTGACTGCTCATACAAAGAGTCCTCGCAAACTTCACAGTAACCACACCTACATTCGAAGAGTATAGTATCGAAGGAGCCCAGCTACGACTAGAATGAACAGGGCCAGTGGACTGCAAGCGCAAGAGTTCACAGCAATAAGTATCTAACCCACGCTGAGTAGAATAGTCTCCCTTCGACCCACCAGTCTGGTTCCACTTCCACAGAAATTCCGTGCGAAGTCCTTCTAAGATACACTAGCCAGAACCAGCAGGCCACCGCCGAAGCCATATCTACTGCAAAGCTCAGATCGAACTTATACTGCAGACAAACATCACAACATCTCGTCCCACAGATCCCGAAACTCCAACAAGTCTCGTTGCCCGTAGAACTCGCCCACGACGGTGAGGATCATGTCCAGCGTGGCCAAGGTGACGTCCTCGCTCTCCGAAGTCTCGTCGTTTGCATCGTGCACGGCATCCACACTTTCTACCAGTCGAGCTCTGATACGCTCTTTTGCGCTTGGGAGTTCGATACTGTCGGATTCGTCGTTGTCGCTGTCACTGTCGCTGGCTTTGGCTTCGGTGGGAGGTCCGACATCTGTCGGCTCGGAGCCGTGGACAGTCGGTTCTGGCGCTTGGATTTCTGCGTCGAGTCTGCCCGAGAGAGTGGCCTCGGCGAGAGGGGCTGGGTTGGCGTCGCTTGTATCAGGTATTAGGGATTCGCCATTAGTTTCGACGTTAAGGCTGCCAGGTGGGGCAGATGATCGAGATTCCACCGGTTGCTCGACTCCATCGTCGTCCTGCGCGTCTCCAACCTCCACAATCCTACTCCCACCCTCCTCTTCTTCGTCCCCCGCACCCTGCCCGTCCCCACCCTCTACAATCCGACTCCCACCCTCCTCCTCTTCACCCTCCGCATCCCGCCCACCCAACGCCCCTGCACCCGCACCCGCCCCACCCCACTTCCCCACCCCCTCCTCCCCCCACCCCCTACGCACCCAAACCGCC